>Ga0067045_1028297_pt1 | contig 36767 bp, 30 predicted proteins | sample TerdegcTABiofilm_FD_59184 | JGI IMG/M metagenome (GOLD analysis project Ga0067045, IMG submission 59184) | Combined Assembly of (Gp0054472, Gp0054536) Wastewater bioreactor microbial communities from Singapore -Terephthalate degrading...
GCTAAAGTATTGAAACTATCGTTGGCCATGAAAAAACGAGCATGGTTTAATGGCCTTTGGGATCGATCAAATGATGTTTCTTCACCCTATAGTTTTTCAACCTAATTTTCTAATGACAAATCTGGGTTTATCGTTTATGGCCTCAGAGGGGTATCCGCAAGGTACTTTGGCGATCACCGGGACGGCTATGGCGCGCATAACGCCCTTCGCGTCCGGCAGTTTCCGGTTTGGGTCCAGCATTTCGCCCTCCCCAGTCTGAAGCCATTCAAGGTTAATTCCATATTTTTCAGCGATATAATTCTGTACGGCCGCTGAAGGTTTTTTACGGCCCTTAACCCAATCACTTACGTTTGTCGAAGAAGTGCCAATTTCTTCCGCAAAGCGAATATTTTTTTTATTACAGAAAGTTTTGCGCATGAATCATCGTTTAAATATGATCAGTTTTGCCCGAAAATTCAAACAAGGGTATCACAATCAAATTGTGGATTTACACGATGAATATAAAAGAGGTTTTTTAGGTGTTAAAATCAAAACAGTCTTTTAATAAAAACTTTACCCCCCCATCTGTCAGCCGTAAAGCTATATATATTAAATATTTAATCCTGACAGATGATTATAAAAAATGATTAATACCAAAATTATCAAAAATCTGATAAAAAAAGACACGGAGGTATCTGTCAGGATTAAATATATGTAAATTATGAAGCTGACAGATGACAGATGTTTTTAAACTACGCCAAACGGACAAAAAAAATGAAAAATTTTCACCTGTATTTTTTTTGTAAAAGTCAAGAGAAAAATTAATTTTTTTTTTAAACACTTAAAGTTAATATAAACAACAAAAACCGTAAAAAAATGACCGTTTCAGAAGCAAAAAAGATCATCGAAAAACACGGCGAGCGGTTGCCGTCGGATGAACAAATTGCGGCTGAAATCGAATTTCTAAAAAAGTTGATTTCCCTGATTGATTATAGTAAATTGATAAAACGAAAAGGAATCACCTATGAAAACAAAATTAATATCAAGTGAATATTATGATGAATACAAAAAAAAACTAAAATATGATATTGAAGAACGTATGACTAAAAAAATTGAATTGTATCATAATGAAACCGATTTCAAAAAGTTATTTTCTTATTATTTTTCCGTTTCATCGGTGTATTCATCTCAAATTGAAGGAAATCCTGTTGATTTACGTTCATATATGAAATATAAAAAAACTGCCCCGCATAATAAATCGAAAAATATAAAAGAAATTAATGATTTAATAACCGCATACCAATACGCATCAGAAACAAAATTAACACAACGCGCCTTTTTAGAGGCGCACGCCAAATTATCAAAATCATTCTTGATAAAGAACTATAGAGGGCATTACCGCGATCAATCCATAGGCGTATATAATGAAGATGGTTTTTTAATTTATGTCGGCATAGAACCGAATAAAGTTAAAAAAGAAATGGATAAATTATTTTCGGATATAAGTGTATTATTGAGGGCGGATATAGATATAAGTGAAATTATTTATTATGCTTCAATGATACATTTGATTTTAGCTCAAATACATCCCTTTATGGATGGTAACGGTCGTATTTCGCGTCTTATGGAAAAGTGGTTCATTGCAAATAAAATTGGATCAATAGTATGGCTGCAAAACACAGAAAAATATTATTGGGAAAAAAGGAGTCTGTATTATAAAAATATCAATATCGGCGTAAATTATTATGAAATAGATTATAATAAATGTATCCCTTTTTTATTAATGTTGCCGAAGGCGCTATAATGAAAAAAGCAATTCTATACTGCCGCGTATCCAGCGATGAGCAGGCCACGGCGAGCAGCTGCCGTCGGATGAACAAATTGCGGCTGAAATCGAATTTCTAAAAAAGTTGATTTCCCTGATAGATTATAGTGAATTGATAAAAGAAAAAGGGGTACGTTATGAAAGAGATAACAGACATCATTGATATGAATCAGAAAAAAATTGAAGATATGCGTCCATTAAAACCGGGACAAATATCCTCGCTGAAAGAATATTATGGAATAGGATTAACGTGGTCAAGTAACGCCATAGAGGGGAACACGCTGACAGAATCGGAAACAGAAGCGGTAATTAAAAGAGGAATAACGGTCAGCGGAAAACCAATCGAATATTCATACGAGGCGTCTGGTCATTACTTCGCGTTTGAATTTATGCTTGAACTCATGCGCCGTAAAACAATCCGCGAGGATGATATAAAAACGCTGCATAAATTATTTTACAAAAAAATCGACGGCAAGCGGGCGGGTAAATATAGAAATTCCGATATAATTATAACCGGTTCTGAATATGAACCCCCGCATCATGATATGTTGAATTATCTGATGAAAGAATTTATCAAAACAATCAAATTATTAAGAATGAATTATCACCCTTCGGTAGCGGCAGCGTTAATACATTTGCGGTTTGTGGAAATTCACCCGTTTATTGATGGTAACGGTAGGGTGGCTCGTCTTCTTATGAACGCTGTACTTGTGCAAAACGGATACCCAATCGTTATAATACCGGCTATCCTGCGGAGACAATACATCGCATATCTTGAAACCGCACATAACCGAATGAAAGATCCTGAAATATTTTCCGGTAAAACAAACATGATATTGAGCGTAGATTCTTTTTCTTATGAAAATTCATTTATTGAATTTATACAAGAATTAATCATTACCGCACAGGAAGAATACTTGAGGAATGTAAAATGAAAAAAGCAATTCTATACTGCCGCGTATCCAGCGATGAGCAGGCCATCGGTTATTCGCTGGATTATCAGGAAGAAAGGCTTCTTGATTACTGCAGACATAACGATATTGAGCCGGTCATCACATTCCGCGAAGACGCATCCGGTAAAACGATTGATAAACGCCCGGAACTAAAAAAAGCCATCGAATACGCGAGAAAAAATAAAAAGGAAATCAGTTTTTTCATTATTCTGAAATGGGACCGTTTCTCGCGCTCTCAATACGATTCGCTCACGCTTCTGCGTACCTTTGACAGTCTCGGCATATCGGTAAAAGCCGTCGAACAGCCATACGATCAGAATGTGCCCGAACAACAGTTAATGCTCGCCATATACACGGCTTTCCCTGAGGCTGAAAACCGGCGCCGCGCCATGAACATCAAAAGCGCTATCCGCAAAGCGAGAAAAGACGGGCGGTACTGCTCCAATGCGCCCTGGGGTTATACTTATAAAAAAGACTCCACCGGCAGAAAAATTTTAACCCCGGACGAACACGCCCCGGCAGTCGCTGATATATTTGCCAAATACGCAACCGGAGATTATACGCTGGAGCAGTTAAGAACATACTGTTGGCGCCAGTACGGACGCCGATGGTCGGCAAATTACCTCAGGAAAAACCTGCTGATCAATCCTCTGTACGCGGGTATGGTGCTTGTGCCTAAATATGAAGATGAACCCGAACAGATCGTTGATGGATTACACGAACCTATCATAGAAAAGTCGCTATTCCACATTGTGCAGTTAAGATTGAAAAACAAAAAACGCGCTTTACGATTTTCAGAAAAATTAGAAATCTATCCGCTCCGAGGGTATCTATATTGTCAGGTGTGCGGCCGAGTTATGACTGCAAGCCGGTCCAAAGGCAAAACAAAATACTATTACTATTATCATTGTCAGGATGGCTGTAAAACCCGCGTTCAGAATGAAGCGGCGCATCAGGCGGTATTGGAATTAATCAGCCGGTACAAAATGACGCCCGCCCGCGCCGAGATATTAAAAAAAATGATCCGCGATACGGTAGATCAGCAAAACACGGTAATCAAAAAACGGATCAACGAAATATCAACCGGATTAGCTCAAATCGAACAAAAGCTGCTTGAGATTGATATGCGCTACCTCGAGAAGTCAATAGAAACAGAGAGTTTTGTTCGATTAAAACAGAAATATGACCAGGACAGGGCGGAATTACTTAAAGAAAGCGGCTCGATCTATAAGTACAGCACTTCAAACTCCGAGCAGCTGGAAACGTTATTTAACTTGTTGATTAATATAGGGAACCTTTATAGCCAAAATTCTGTGGAAATCAAAAGAGAGCTGATTAGTTCAATGTTTTCGGGTTATATCGTTTTTGACGGCCAAAGTTATCGAACACCCAAAACTAACCCCGCGCTATTGACATTATGCAATATAAACAATAACTTACAAATGACAACAACAAAACCCAACCTCAAAAATGAGATTGGGTTAGGCTCCGTGGAGACTAGGGGGGTCGAACCCCTGACCTCAAGACTGCCAGCCTTGCGCTCTCCCAACTGAGCTAAGTCCCCAAATACATAGATGGCTAATATAAATTAAAATTTAATAAAATCAATAAAAAAATCATTTTTTGTAAATTTTATTGGTGTACTCGGCGACCATGCGGTCGGTGTTAAACCGGGGTATCAGGGTTTGTATCGCGCGGCGGATTTTAACAATCCACTGACGAGGGATGTCATGTTCATCACGGTCATAGAAAGCGGGTATCACCTGATCCGTCAGCGTTTTGTATAGATTTTCCGCATCGATTCGGATTTGTTCCTCGTGGTTGGGTATGGAGTGATCGTCGCCGATCGCGAAGCCGTTTGATCCGTCGTAACCTTCGCGCCACCAGCCGTCAAGAATACTGAGATTCAGGCAACCGTGGATAGCGGTTTTCTGGCCGCTGGTGCCGCTGGCTTCCAAAGGACGCAGGGGCGTGTTGAGCCATACGTCGCAACCGGAAATCAGGTGCCGGGCGACATTAATGTCATAATTTTCGATGAGCACCACTTTGCCGAAAAGCATTGGATGCTTACTGATTTCGATGATACGCTTAATGACCGCTTTACCCTGATCGTCTTTGGGGTGTGCCTTACCGGAGAATACCAGCTGGATAGGCCGCTCGCGGTCGTTGCAGAGGGAAATAATTTTTTCGGGGTCTGAGAAAATCAGCGTAGCGCGTTTGTAGGTGGCGAACCGGCGGGCAAAACCGATGGTCAGTACATCCGGTGAAAGGAAGGAATCAAACATCTGATGGCCGTTACCGCCGGTGCGGTGATGTTGAGCGCGGAGTTTACGGCGGACAAATTCAATCAGCGCGCGCTTCAAGGTGTAACGGAGCGCCCAGATTTCCTCGTCGGGTATGAATTCCGGGTCACTGACCCGTTCCCAGAAATCCGCTTTCATGATATGCGTTTCCCAGTCCTCGCCGAGGAATTTACGCCAGAATTTGCGGGTGGGGGCGTTCATCCAGCTCAGGATATGGATACCGTTCGTGATATGTGAAATCGGCACTTCATGGACCGGACGACCGGGATACAGGTGTTGCCACATGTCGCGGGAAACGTGGCCGTGAAGTTCACTGACGGCGTTGGCGGCGCGGGACATCTTGAGGGCAAATACCGTCATGCAGAAGGTCTCGTTGCCATCGTTAGGATTGACGCGGCCCAGTTCCATGATGCGATCCACCGAAATACCCAGGATGGCGCTGTAATTGGCGAAGGCATAAAGCATCAAATCCTTGCTGAAACGATCGTGGCCGGCGGGTACGGGTGTGTGGGTTGTAAACACACAGTGGTCCTTGACCCAGCGGAAAGCTTCTTCTTCCGATTTGCCCAGCAGCATCTGCTCCCGCGCCAGTTCCAGGGCAAGGAAAGCACTGTGACCTTCATTCATATGATAAACGGATGGATTGACGCCCATCGTCCTCAGGAAACGTACGCCGCCGATACCCATCACCACTTCCTGGCAGATGCGGGTCATGATGTCGCCGCCGTACGTTTTGGCAGTCAGTTCGCGGTACAGTTCATCGTTTTCAGGATGGTTGCTGTCCAGCAGATATAACGTGACGCGGCCTACATTAAGTTTCCACGCGTACAATTTGACGATACTATGGCCGATTTCAATGAACGTTTCAATGGGCTTGCCGGTTTTAGGGTCCGTTACCAGTTGCACTGGCAGGTTTTCCGGAACGTTTAAATCATAGATTTCGGTCTGGTGACCGTCGATACCGATCAGCTGGTGAAAGTAACCGTGGCGGTAGAAAAGTCCGATACCGACCAGCGGCAGACCGAGATCGCTCGCCGATTTGATGTGATCGCCGGACAAAACCCCAAGACCGCCGGAATATATCGGCAGACACTCATGGATGGCAAATTCAGGGCTGAAATAGGCAATCGGATTTTTGGTAAATTCCTGCGCGTTCACACTGCCCCAGGTTTTTTCCCGGTCCATATACGCGTGAAATTCCTTGATGACATTCGTAACCTTTTGGCCGAAAACCGAATCGCGGAGCCGTGCCTGCAGTTCCGACGGACTCACCGTGTTCAGAATGGCCACGGCGTTATGATTAGATTCACGCCAAACATGAGGTGACAATTCCTCAAAAATTGATTGGGCCTGCTGATTCCAGGTCCACCACAAATTATAAGCGATTTCCTTCAGTTCCTTGACGCGTGTATCAGTTACCATGGATGTTCCTTCAAGATAGGTCTCTTTTTTGTTAACGGGCAGCGATATTATTAAAATTAATCGATTATTTCAAGGATTTTCGATAAAAAGTCGTTGCAAATGATAAATTAATTTACTATTGTAACCGCCGGATTGATCGGAGAGGTGTCCGAGTGGTTGAAGGAGCCGGTCTCGAAAATCGGTATACGCCTCTGGTGTATCGAGGGTTCGAATCCCTCCCTCTCCGCAAATAAAAAAATACCAGATTAAAATCTGGTATTTTTTTTTAATTCGATACCGGCAGCAGTTTTTCCAGCCGCTCACTAATTAGATTTAGGGCATGCCGGGTCTTTTCAGCCGCAAAGTTATGCCGGATGTTGAATTCGCATATTTCCAGCGTCTGCTGGATGGATTCGATTTCAGGAATCATACTTTCATAGCGGTGCATTTGTTGAAGATCGGCAACAGTAATACGTTCATACAACACACGCATTTTGTCCTGTTCCTGTTTTGATGAAACCGTTATCTCATCAGAATTCATTTTATTTAATTTTCTAAATGACCGGAAGTTATTTCGGGCTAACTGCAATTTAAGGCTGCTGACTTTTTTTGACAATTCCAGGGTTTTCAAAAGGGGATGATAGCCTGTGTTTGTTTTTAATCCCGTGTTTTTGTGTAGTATCAGTTGCGTGCTCATGGCTTACCTCTTTTAACTTTAGTTTCGGTATCAGTTTATCGGATACCAATTTACTTAATAAAAGAGGTGTTTTTTTCTCAAAATTTGAGAAAAAATGGGTTTTAACACGATTGTAATAAGTTCTTTTTTTTTCTGGATTTAAAAGGCCGGTAAATAAAAAGAATTGATGAATTCTTTCATGTTCCTTAAAACCGGCTGACGATTGTAAATGATCAGCCGCAGGCAATTTGTTTCCCGATGATACTGTCCCGGACATAGTGTACTAATAACCCTCCGCCCAGCCCATGCGGCGGGAATCCGCTTCGCCGTGGTACAGGCCGGTGGCGGGATCGATCCAGATGGAATGCGCGTCGCCGAGGAAGACCACATCTTTGAACGCATGGCCTCTTGAAAGAAGGTTTTTAATAAGCGTTTCCGGCCACCGGCCGGATTCAATCCGTACGACATCCGGCAGCCAATTGTGATTCAACCGCGGATGATCGATGGCCTCGCGCAACGTTAGTTTGTGATCGATGGTATGGATGAGGACCTGTAAAACGGTATTGATAATCGTGCGCCCGCCGGGAGATCCGGTGATGAGGAAAGGCTTACCGTCTTTTAATACGATGGTCGGCGTCATGGAACTCAACATACGCTTGCCCGGCTGGATCAGGTTGGGGTTCGTTCCGAAACCACCCATGAAATTCACGCGGTTGGGCTCGATATTAAAATCATGCATTTCGTTGTTCAGCAGGAAACCGAGATCCGCCACAACCGCTTTGGAACCAAAATTATCCTCGAGGGTATACGTATTCGAGACGCAGTTGCCTTCCCGGTCGATCAGCGAGAAATGGGTGGTTTCGAGATAATCTTTATATCGGGAGACGTCGGGATTCATTATTTGGCTTGGGCTTGCTTGCTTCAGGTTTATCGGACCGGCGAGTAGGCGGGCAAACGTTTTTGACAGCAGGCTGTCGGTGGGGATCGCTACAAAATCCGGGTCGCCGAGGCATTTAGCGCGTTCGTAATAGGCGCGGCGCATGGTTTCGATGACAAGATGATACGTATTGGCGGCTTTCTGTTTCTCAAAAGACAGGTCGTAATTTTCCAGCATATTGAGCATGATCATCAGCGTGATGCCGCCGGAGGACGGGGGCGGCATACCGATGATTCCATAGCCGCGGTACGTACCGAGAACCGGTTTGCGGAAGACCGCGCGGTAATTTTCCAGGTCGTTTTTGGAAATAATGCCGCCATGCGTCTGCATTTCGGACACGAGCCGATCGGCGATGACGCCTTTATAGAACGCGTCGGAGCCCTGTTCCGCGATGAGGCGAAGCGTACGGGCAAGGTCTTTCTGTATGAAGCGTTCGCCGGGCCGGTACCGTTCGCCGTTGGGTTTGAAGAAAACCTTTCTTGAGGATTCGAACATGTGCAGGGCGTTATCGTACGCATCCATCTGGCCGGTGTGGAACGGCGTTAACAAATAACCGGTATCCGCTAATTGTATAGCCGGCTCGAGTAAATCTTTCCATGGCAATTTACCGTAATGCTTCCATGCGGTTTCCATTCCCCGCACCGTCCCGGGCACACCCGCGCAGAGATAGCCGTAATCGCTCAGAAGGGTGTCCACGGAGCCGTCCGCCCGGAGGAACATATCGGCTGTGGCCAGAGCCGGCGCGGTTTCGCGGTAATCAATTCCCAGCGCATTGCCATTGGCAAAACGAATCAGCATGAATCCGCCGCCGCCGATATTGCCGGCCTGCGGATACGTGACGGCCAAAACGAAGGCCGTAGCAACCGCCGCGTCTATCGCGTTTCCGCCCCGGCGCAGCATGGCAACGCCCGCTTTGGACGCATGTTCCTCGACGGATACCACCACGCCGGAGCGGCTGACAACGCTGTGCTGAAAGGATTGCGATTGCAGGTTATTCAAAAAGATAAAAATCAGCAGGCAGATGAGCGGCGAGGATTTCATGAGCGTAATTATTTTGCAGTGATTGTAGTTATGGTTTCCGTCATGCAAGCGAATAGATTATACTTTATTATTCTCACGTATTCAAATAAAAAAAAAACCGGCCGCTATGATACGACCGGTTTCATAAACTCCGTAACCTGCGCGGGTTTTATTATTTCCAGCTCAGCGACGCGCCCATATAGTAATTGCGAGGCAGTCCAGGTTCCAGATACACAGCCTGATTGCTGACAATATCGGGATTGATGAATGCGGAGGCGGCGTATTTACGGTCGAGCAGGTTGTTGATTCCCGCGAACACGTTCAGATACAGATGATCGGCGAATTGAATCGGCTTGCTTGTCCCGAAAGAGAGGCTGAATATTTTATACGACGGGACTTCATAGGTGTTCGCGTCGTCCGCCCAGTATTTGCCGACACCCTGCGCCTGGAATTCGACGAAGACATGATTAAAGAACAACGGAATATATTTTACCGCGAATTTATAATACAGGTCGGGCAGTCCGGCGACTTTGTTGTTGCCGTAATCGGCATTGAAGCCGGCGTACAGCGAGTCAACCGAATAATCTTTGTATTTGTTGCTGGCATACGTCAGATTAGAACTGACCGACAGGCCGTAATTAAAATTCGTGTTCAGAGCGAATTCCACACCCATACGACGGGTTTCGCCGGCAGAGAGGTAGAAGCGGCCGGCTTTGTAGGGGATGAGATCGTTTTTCACCTGAATCCAGTATAATGCGGCGTCATAATCTAAAGCGCGCAGGAGGCCGTCTTCCGATACGGAAAGGATCTGCTTGGTGCCGACTTCTATTGTGGTAGATTTAATCGGATCGAGCAGGGGATTGACCGTATAGATTGTGTCGTAACCGTTTACGCTGGAAGGATCGGTCTCGTTGCCGGCCGGGACTTCGATGCCGCCGCCGAGATTGGCGTACACGCTGTGATTTTCAGTGAAGCGATACGAAACGCCGGCTTTGGGAATAATACCTTTGAAGGTCTTGCTTTGCAGGCCAAGGATGCGTGATTTATAATCCGCGGCGGCATTGTTGACCGGATAGCCTTCGTTGAAGTAGGTGATGCCGTCGTAGCGGAGACCGGCCAGGAAGGACCATTGCTCATTGACGTTGAATTCGTCCTGGAAAAATGCGCCCAGATTCCGCGCGCCCTCGCGTTTATTGGTGCCCAGCGAAGTACCGCGTTGGCCGTTGTTGAGGGAATAAAAAAGAATCGCGCCGTCCTGATACGATCCGTCGAATCCGGCGATCACGGTATTTTTCAGATCGTCCGAGAATTTCATTTGATTCCGGTAGGTGGCACTGCCGCCGAAGTGGTAGCGCGTGAAATCACGGAACGTGTTGCGCTCCGATCGCTGGAGGTATTTCGGATTGACATAGACCATGCCGGAGACGCCGTTGTTCGGATTAATCTGGTGATCAATGGTCATGCCGAAAAGCCCGAGCTTGTTGATGCGGCGTTCATCCTGCGTGAGATATTTCGGGTTGGCCTGTTTGGGCAGCGTATCAAACTGGTGGGCATTGAGTGGCCCTGGGATATCGAATGCGTTGAAGGTGTACATGACATTAAGCCCAAGCACGGTCTGTTCGGTCAGGCGGGATTCGATGCCCATGGACATCAGGTCGCGGGATGAGGCGGAATGCTGGCGCCAGCCGTCGAACCGGTTGCGCACATACGAAGCGAAGAACTTCGTGGCGCCGATCATCGTTCCGGTCTGCGCGGTGTATTCCTGCAGGCCGAAACTGCCGAATTTGGAGCGCACGGTCGCGAAATAACCGTCATATACCGGTACTGTACTGATGCTGATGATGCCGCCGCCGGCGTTGCCCCATACCGCGGATGCATTGGAGCGCACGACCTCGATTTTCTCCGTGATGGACGGATCGATCATGTCGAAGGACGTGCGGCCGTCGGGTTCGGTCTGCGGGAGACCGTTTAAAAGGACGCGGATGCCCCGGGAGGTGCCGGCATTCGACCGGTCGCCCGCCCCGCGCGCGCCGAACCCGCGGATCGTGATGCGGACGTCGGAATTGCCGTAGCGTGACTGCGCCAGCACACCGGGCGATTGCGTGAGCGCTTCATCAATGCCGTAGCCGCGCTGTTTTTCCATTTGAGGTTTGGTGATAATCGTTACCGCCATGGGAACTTCAATAACCGGTTCCGCTATACGTGTGGCGGTGACGGTGATGGTCGGTAAATAGTAGGATACCGAATCCTTACCAATGACCTCCTTTATCGGCCGCTCAGTTTCCTGTGTGAAACCGTTAACCGAGCAAACCCATAATAAAAAGCTAATAAAGAAACTATGGTATTTCATAATTTAAAAATCCTGTTTATATATAAAACGTGTCAGGCACAACGTACCGTAAGCCGGTTGTCGTTATGTCAACCGCCGTTATAATCAGTTAATAGGGTCAATGCATTTCAAAATAAGAATTTCGGAGGATGAAAAATCCTTTTGTAAGTCTCCAGTTCAGGAAGCTGTTGCTCATCACTGTTCAGGTTTTCAGGATCCCCGGACGGGGCACACCAATGTTGTCCGATGAAATTGATTATATTGACCGATGCTTTCATTTTCAGGAACGATTTCCCTTTTTTAACCTCATCCCGTTTCACTTCTTCCTGATATTGATGGTACTCCTCTGAGCCTTGCGATGCTTTAAAATAATAAAAAACATCCTCATCCATATCCACGATATCCATATAAAGTACGATTTTGTGGGGATTGAGAAAAACACTGAAATAGACCTGCGGATTGACGCTGATCATTACCCAAAGGCTGATAATTCCAATAAAGGCGTTTCTTAGTATTTGATAAGCTATATACATGGATATTTACACAGAATATCTATGCGTATATATACAAAATTAAAATGAAAAACCAATGATATTTATGGTTACGTAACTTGATACATTTCAAGTCTTAAATAATGAAATATTTATTTTGATAATCTTTTCATTTGTTATATATTGCAACAAATTTTAAGACACCAAAGACAACAGTTATTCACGGAAAATGCACGCGCAAAAGAAGAAAATATTTGAAATTGTTGTTCGCGCCATAATCATTTTTGAAAATCGCTTGCTCATCAATGTCCGGAGTGGGCGGTATGCGTTTCTGCCGGGCGGCAAGGTGAATCACGGCGAAACATTACAGGAAGCGCTGATCAGAGAAATAAAGGAAGAGGTTCATACAGTGATTACTCCGGGACCGCTGTATCTGGTAGGAGAAAATTTTTACAGACAGAAGTTTCATGATATACACGAACTGGGCTTTTATTTCCTGGTTTCGACCGCGGAGCCGCTGTTTCCACTGGATCAGGAACGGCCGAATCCGGATGCGCCGGATTTAATTTTCCGTTATGTGTCGCTTACAGAACTGCATACGGTTCATCTGCTTCCAGGGCCGTTATGCAAGTGGCTAACGCCCGAAATGATGCAACAGCTTCATCCTTCGACCCGGCATTGCGTGCTCAGCGAAACCGCTTCATTTTGAGAAAACCCCTTTGACAGGAAAACTAAATATCGCCTTTATCTGGCATCAGCATCAGCCGTATTATAAGGTCCGGCAAGCAGACGGAAGAAGCCTTTACCATCTGCCGTGGGTGCGGCTGCATGCGGTCAAAGATTATTATGATATTCCGAATTATCTGAAGCAGTATCCGGCGATAAAGCAGAATTTTAATCTGGTGCCGTCGTTGCTGGAACAGATCCGGGATTATACAGAGAACCGCGCTACGGACCATATTATCGATTTAACCCTGCGTTCGCCGGAAGATCTTAGCGAAAAAGAACATGCGGAAGTTCTGGATTTGTTTTTTATGGCCAATTATGAACGTATGATTATTCCACAGCCGCGCTACCGGCAGTTGCTTCAGAAAAAACTGGACCGGGAGGCTTTTTCACGGCAGGATATCATGGATCTTCAGGTTTGGTACAATCTGTGCTGGGTGGGCGAGCACTGGAAGGATGAAGAGCCTTTTGCATCGCTGATGGCCAAGGGGCAGGCTTTTACGGAAGCCGACAAATCTCTGGTGCTGGAAGGTCACTATGCCCTCATGGCGGAGGTAATTCCGCTATACCGTGATTTGGCTGCATCCGGACAGATAGAGCTTTCGGTAACGCCCTTTTATCATCCTATTTTACCGTTGCTGTGCGACAGCGCGATAGCCAGCATCAGCGATGACCGTTATATTGAACCGGAGATTCGGTTCCGGCACCCGGAAGATGCGGCGCATCAGATAGGCCGGGCTTTTGATTATTTTCAAGAACTGTTTGGCTACCGTCCGCGCGGCATGTGGCCTTCCGAGGGGAGTGTCAGCGAAGAAGCCTGCGGTCTCATCCGGTCGGCCGGAGCGGAGTGGATTGCCACGGACCAGGAAATATTATACCGTTCCGATGTCGACGACAGCCGCCGGGATATTCTGCTTCCGCATGTTCTGCGCACGGATCACGGCGATCTTTTAATTCTGTTTCGGGACCACACGCTGTCCGACCTCATCGGTTTTTCGTATGCGTATAAACCGCCGGAAAAAGCGGCCGAAGATTTCATTCGCCGGTTGGAAAGCGTCAGAGAGTTGCTGGTTGTTGACGGTAAAAATCCGGAACGGTATCTGCTTCCGATCATTCTTGACGGAGAAAATTGCTGGGAATATTATGAGCAGAACGGTAAGCCCTTTCTCCATGCGTTATATCAGCGCTTAAGCCGGAGCGAATCCCTTGCGACGCAGACCGTAAGCGGTTTTATAGACGCTGCCGGATCTAACGGCGCCGAACGGCCGCATCTCACCCGCCTGCATCCGGGGTCATGGATTAATCACAACTTCCGTATTTGGATCGGCGGGCATCCCGAAGAAAATACCGCCTGGAAATATCTTAAAACCACGAGGGATTTTCTGGCGCAGGCCGAGAAAGAACGCCGCCTGCCCGAAGCCATTATCCGGGCAGCCTGGGAAGAAATATACATCGCCGAGGGCAGCGATTGGTTCTGGTGGTTTGGCGACGATCATTGGGCGTATAACAAACATCGTTTTGACGATCTGTTCCGTCATCATCTGATACGCGTCTATGAATTGATGGAGGAGCCGACGCCTCCTGAATTGCATCAGCCGATTATGGCGGCGGATAGGCGGGCCCAGGCGATCCGCATGCCGACCGGAGTGATTACCCCGAAAATCGACGGTCAGCGGAATCACCATTATGAATGGCGCCTGGCGGGCCTTTATGAAGCCTCTTTAGACAGCGACACGATGAATGTCTCGGATGCATGGATTGAAAAAATATATTTCGGATTTGATATGCATTATCTGTATTTAAGAATAGATTTTTATGAACGCAAGATTGACTATTTCAAACAAGCCGATGGTCTTTCGCTGGAGATTCATTTTCAGAAGGAAGAACCGCTGGCTGTCCGATTTCATAAGTATTACTGTGAAACTACTATAAATAAACCATTTCAGTGCGAATATATTTTTGAAGACGTATTTGAAGCCGCCATACCGCTTTCAGCGCTGGATTATGCGTCGCACGAAAATATGGTCTTTTACGCTGTCATTAAAAACGGTGATTTTGAAATTGTGCGCCGGCCCTCCCGCCAGCCGGTTGAGATAGAGATTCCCGATGATTCGATTGACCAGTATTTATGGTCCGTATAACCCGAAAGGAAAACCAATATGAGCCATGTACCAAATAATTTTCTGGGTTTGGAAAAATCGTACAGTGATTATCGGACCGCCCGTGTAGCCGTTTTGCCGCTTCCGTATGAGGCCACGACCAGCTACGGCAAGGGAACGCGCCTCGGACCGGCCGCTATCATCCGCGCCTCACAGACGGTGGAAATGTACGATGAGGAACTGGATGAAGAAACATTCCGTCGTTTCGGCATTGCTACGCTGCCGCCGGTAAAGTTTGGCAACAAAAGGGGAGCAGCGGCCATGGATTTGATAGCCACGCGCGTCCGTCAAATTCTGAAAGACGGTAAAATGCCCGTCTGTCTCGGCGGCGAGCACACCGTAAGTTACGGAATTGTCAAAGCGTTTACCGAAAGAGAGGGTGATTTTTCCGTCCTGCAGATTGATGCCCATTCGGACCTCAGGGATTCGTATGAAGGTACGCCGTGGAGTCACGCCAGCGTGATGAAACGGATATGGGAAATCAATCCGCACATCGTTCAGACCGCCATCCGGGCCCAGTGCCGAGAGGAACGCGCGTTCATTGTGAAAAACCGCATCCATACTTTTTACGATAAAGATATTCATGAATCGGCGGACTGGATCGGCCGGGTACTCGCCGCGCTGAAAGAACGGGTTTATATAACCGTGGACTGTGACGGTATCGATCCGGCGATTATACCGGCTACCGGAACTCCCGAGCCCGGCGGACTTACCTGGCGCGAAACCGTGGCCCTGATGCGGAACGTCTGTCGCGAAAAAACCGTCATTGGTTTTGACGTGGTGGAACTGGCGCCGAATAAAGAAACCCATCACTCGCAGGATTTTCTCGCGAAACTGGCCTACAAAATGATGGGATATATTTTTACGAAGTAATAATCCGTCAGGATAATTTACTTTCGATCTTACTGGCTAATACCGAAACATCCTCGGAATCCACAATATCGCAGTTCGGTAGGGTTTTTAACTGCGCCAGCATGTTCTGATTGATGTTGCTGTCGGTGATGAAAATAAACGGAATATGCTCATAGGCGCTGTTTTCGCGAACCTGCATGCAGAAGTCGTAGCCGCTCAGTTCGTCATATTTAAAATCGGATACAATCAAATCCGGTGTGTTGTCTTTAAGCGAAGCGATGCCCTGTGTGATGTCCGAGGCGGTTGTCACTTTATGGCCCAGCCCGGCTAAATTCTTTTCAATGACTTTTCGGACGACCAGACTCTGATTAATGACCAGAATAGAGCCTTTTTTGGCAGCTTGCGTCGTGGCGCCTTCATCAAAGGTCATAATCTTTGGTTTGATGACAAACTGTCCGTCTTCCCATCCCATCATGATATCGATCGCTTCGGCATCGGCGAGATCTTTGTATTTGACCTGCTGCAGGATGCCTTTTTCATACGTAATAACGGCGTTATCGCCGGCATGTTGAAGTTCTACCGTGCCGGTCAGCGAATTTTCCTCGCAGAAAGCGAGGATTTCGGTGATATGCTTGTCTTTAAGACTTCCCGAGGGTCCTGCCGGTGAAGCGCTCTTGGCCTGTTTGGCTTTTTCGGATACGACCGCATTGGTTTCGCGGAGGCGCTGGCTCATGATTTTGCTCATTGCGATGGATATGGAGGGATACTTTTCAAGAATGACGTCGAAGTCGTCTTTATCCAGAACGAATGTTTCGGTATCGGTAATCGCCGTGATAGTGGCCGAACGGGGTTCGCCGGTCAGCAGGGACATTTCCCCGAAGTAGTTACCGGAACTGATATAAGCCAGCAGTTCACCGTTGGCGGCAGACACGGAAACTTTGCCGCTGAGAACAATGTACATACGGTCGCCGGGATCGCCTACTTTACAAATCACGGTGTTGGCCTTAAACTGCTTGAATTTCAGTTTCTCGGTAATAAAATCGATGCTGTCCCTTCCCAGAGAACGGAAAAAAGGCACATTCTTCAGTATTTCGCCAATCTGTATCATGCAAAGCCTCCAGCGAGATAAATAAATTTTTTATTTAAAATTTTTTAACAACCCAGTTGATTACATAAAGAACGGCCGCGAGCAGAATGACCAGCAGCAAGATACTCCGGTTAAACGAGGAACGTATGCCTGAAGGCGGCCGTCGGAAGTGAATCCGTTTTTTTCGCTTGACTTCCGGATCTTCTTCAGGTTTATAAAACAGCGGTTTGTAATCAAATTGCTTATGTTGAGGCAGTTTGAATAACATATTTCAGGTAGTAAAAAAATTGATCATACTTTGTATAACGCCCAACAGATTGTTCAGGATAGGATTCATAACCCTTCCGATAATTCCCACAGACATCAGAAGAATCAGTACAAACATACCGATAAAACCGAGACTGCGGTACTGTTCGGCCAGCTCATAGGGAAGCAGACTGGCAATCAGATGGGAGCCATCTAAGGGCGGTACAGGTATCAGATTGAAAACAGCGAGCACCAGATTCAGAATAATACTTTTACTTAAAAATTCATAAACCGAATTGGCCATACTGACGCCAAAGGCATCCACGAGCATCTTTTCAAAAAACAGTGATACGATGATAATGATGACAGCCGAAAAAATAGCCAGAAGAAAGTTTGATGCGGGACCGGCGAAGGAAACTAGAATGTCGTCCCGGCGATAATTACGATAGTTATTGGGATTGACCGGAACCGGTTTGGCCCATCCGAAAAGAATGCCGGCGCCCGTTACAACAAGAATAACCGGTATTACAATGGTTCCCCACAAATCGATATGTTTAATGGGGTTTAAGGTAATACGTCCCTCATAATAGGCGGTGTTGTCGCCGCACCATTTGGCGACAAGTCCGTGCGCGCATTCATGAATCACGACGGCAAATACCAGCACCGGGAAATAAATCAAATCCAGCAAAGCATTCTTTCGGTTAAGTTATTAAAAATATACATAGCTATATGTACGAAAATTCCATGAGAATGTCAATTTTTAAAGGCATTCGTTTTCCTGAGATTTATCGCAATGTTTTATGGTCTCATTATCCGATTGGGCGGTGTGTTTTTTTCCGGCTATCAAAATAACGAATTCGCCGCGAGGAGCATTCCGATTAAAATGTTCCAGCAGTTCATCCGCCGAGCCGCGGATAATCTCCTCAAATTTTTTAGTCAGTTCCCGCGCCGCCGCGACCATGCGGTTTGGACAATATTCGCGTATTTCCTGAAGCAGTTTGATGATGCGGTGCGGGGATTCGTAAAGGATGATCGTGCGGTGCTCCCGGCTGAGTTCGCGCCAGCGGGTTTGTCGGCCTTTTTTATGCGGTAAGAAGCCCTCAAAAACAAATCGGTCGGTAGGCAGTCCGGAAATGCTGAGAGCCAGCACGGCCGCCGCGGGTCCGGGAATCCCCACTACGGGAATATGCTGTTCATGCGCCGCGCGAACCAACTTGAATGCCGGATCGGAAAGGGTCGGTGTGCCGGCTTCAGAAACCACGGCCACCGACTTGCCGGACTGAAGCTCGCCAATCAGCCAAGGCAACTTGCGGACCTCATTATGCTCGAAATAGCTGGTAGTGGGTTTTTGGATGTTATAATGTTTCAGCAATATGCTGGTTGACCGCGTGTCCTCGCAGGCAATCAGATCCACTTCGCCGAGTATCCTGACGGCGCGGAACGACATATCTTCCAGGTTGCCGATTGGGGTAGCCACTATGTAAAGCGTTCCGCTCATGCAAGTCCGGCCGGCTCCCGGGAAGCGGTTTTGAATTTTTGCGCCAGCGTCAGGATGTCATTACAGAGGGCCGCGTATGAGCCGTGCGTTATGGTAGGCAAAGCGATGATGAGCGTATGCCGGCCGTTAAAAATAGTTTTGTTTTTTCGGACGACTTCGCGTAGGAGGCGTTTGCAGCGGTTTCGGACCACGGCATTTCCTATCCGCCGCCCGCAGATGAATGCTATTTTCATACCGCTGTCCGGCGCAGGTTCTGAAATAAAATAAACAAAATTGCCATAAAGCCTTCTTCCTTCCCTGAATAATCGCTCAAAATCTTTTCGGCCGGAAAGGATATGTGTTTTTTTCAGGGTTTCAGCTGTCATGGAAATAACCGTTACATCGGTCATGATGGCGGCCTATTACCGCAAAGGGAGGGTGATGTAGAAAGCCGCTCCGGATTTATACTGCGGCGGCGGGGAAACCACCCATATTTTGCCGTTATGATTTTCAACGACGAGCTTGCAGAAGTTGAGGCCCAGTCCGGTACCCAGTTTGTTTTTATCCTGGGTCTGCGCGGCCTGACCGAATTTTTCGAAGATGATTTTCTGAGATTCCACAGGGATATTAATGCCCTGATTGGCCACGCACAGTTCGATACGGCCGTCGTTAAATTGTGCGGCTTCTATGGCAATGGCCGTATCCGGATCGGCAAATTTAATGGCATTGCTGAGGAGGTTGGTTAGCACGCGTCCCATCAGCACCCGATCGATTTCGCAGAAAATCTCCTTGTTGGGGGTGTGCACTTCAATCCGGAGGCGATTCTGAAAGGTCAGCGGGCGCACCTTATTGCAGGATTCCTGGACCAGGTCGAGCAGGGAAACATCCTCGCGGACAAGTTCCATCTTTTTCGATTCCAGTTTACTAATGTCAAGGACGTTATTAATCAGCAGGAGGGCTTCCTCGGCGGAAGAACAGGCGATGCCGAACAATTCGCGGACCCGCTCTTCGGAATTGGGAGTCATTTCCCGCAACAGTTCGAGCGACATTTTCACGGAGGATATCGGCGTGCGAAGGTCGTGTACGATCATACGGGTGAGGTCTTCCTTAAGTTGCTCGAGTTTTTTTACCTCGTCGTTGAGCGCCTTAGCTTGCAGAAGGGACTTCATGCGTGCGGCGAGGATAACCTGATCGAACGGACGGGTTAAAAAGTCGTCGGCGCCGGCCTCGATGCCCATGACGTTGTCCTCAACCTTATCCAGAGCGGTAATAATTATCACGGGAATCGAGCGGGTACGATCTTCGGATTTGAGGCGGCGGCAGACCTCGAAGCCGTCCATTTCGGGCATCATTACATCCAGTAAAATCAAATCGGGCATTAAGCTGTAAGTCTTTTCAAGCGCTTCCCGTCCGTTGACGGCCGTAATCACCTCATGACCCTGCGGCGTGATAAAACTTTCCATTACCATCAGGTTCACTTCGCTGTCGTCAACGATTAGAATTTTTTTTCTTGTTTCTTCCAAACAATAATCTCCGGCTTTAACCGTTCAAAGGTTTACAGTGGTCGGCGTTCAGATAGCGCAGAATGCCTTTAGCAACGGCCTGGCCGATGTGGCGGGATATGGCCGTTGAGATCAGTTTATCTTTCATTTTTTCTGACAAACCGACTTCAATGACTGCCGCCAGCCCCGGGAAAGCAATGATGGCATTTAAAGCCGGATGCCTGAACCGCTGTTCGTTATAGACTCCATGATAATACAGGTCGAGGTGATCGTATGCAGCTTTTAATAAAGTAATTGCCAGGCCTTTGCAGTATTCGGAGTTAATATGCCTGGTGCTGCGGTAATAGCCGCGAAGACCCTCGCCCCGCGGATCACGGAAAAAATCAATATGCAGCGAAATAAGAAGGTCCTCAGAAGCGGCCGTTTCGATATAGGGTCGGATATCCGGGGTGACGATAATTTTCCTTCCGTTATCAAGGATATCCGGATGATTGTGAAGCGTTTTCTGGGCCTCTGCTACCGCCGTCGTACTGTCGCCGGAACCGGTTATTTCATGGCCATAAACATCCATGAAAGGCGCAAACCCGGAACCGGATTCAATAAATATCGTCATAGGGCGTTAATCCTTATCATTACGGCTCATTTTAATCACATAATAACTGAAATTCAAGCAAAAATCCACATTCCGGAGTAATTCGGCCATTACGACAATTTTTTTTTAATGAGTAACCGGCAACATTTATCATTTTTTTTCGTTTATAACAAGAGGAATAATTATTCTTTAAAACTGTTTTATAATTAGGTAAAAATAAAATATTTTAAAAAGAAGCGAAGGTGATCAGCTATGTTATCCACAATAGTTAAAAAAAATGAGCCGTTTGAAAAAGCCGTACGGCGTTTTGAAACGGAATGCCGCAAGGCGCGCATCTTACAGAAATTTGTCGAGAAGTCCAATTTTACAAGTAAGAGCGAACGGAAACATCAGCGAAGGCGTCGCAAATCTTTTCATAATACTATTAATGAAAATTAATTCATTAGAAAATACAATTTTAGAAAGAACCCCGTCTATACACGGGGTTTTTTTTATTTCAGAATGTCGGCAATAATTCGGGGCAGGTCCCGGAAATCGCTGCATTCCGTCGTACCGCTGTCTGGCGGCAATGCATCATAAAACGGATTGTACCAGACGGCGGCAATTCCGGCATTGCGCGCTCCCAGAATGTCGTTTTGAAGATCATCGCCGATCATCACTATTTGTGAGGCCGATAAACCCAAGTCGTTGATAATAAATTCATAAAATTTCGGATCCGGTTTCCGGATACCAATTTTCCGGTAGCAGTAGATGCGGTCAATCCAGGGATCAATTCCGGCTTGTGTCAAGGCCTGCCGTATGTCTTTCTCATCGGAATCTTCGGCGTTGGTTGCCATGGCGGTCATCCATTGCCTATGAAGAATCGGAAGCGTTTCACCGACAAAAGGCATCAGCTCGGTTCTGGGCCATTGGTGCATGGGGCCCTGGAATTCCGGAAACACGCGCATCAACGTATTGCCCCAGTCAAACAGCAACGCGCCCCGGATTTTCATGCCGTCACGTAACAGCATCCGGTTCAGCTCTTGCGGATAAAGTGGGGCATCTCGTGTGGAATCTCGAGTGATAACTCCACTAAGCCCCCGAAGGCACCGTTTTCATACCAGGGTGACTGAAAGATGAGTTTTTTGATGCCTTTTTTTTCAATGGTATACGCGTTAACTTTCTGTTCATCCAGCAATTGCTTCAGTTTGGAACGCGCCGGTTCAGGATGGCAATCGAGCACATTGGAACCGATAAGGTGACGTCCGCCGTCTTCAGCAAATATTTCTGCGGCTTTGTTGTTCATGTCAATGATAACGCCCTGCGCATTGCAAACTGTTATGCCCCCTGGAAAATCCTTAGTCCAATTCATAGATTCCTTTCTTGAAGATTTTCAGTTGTCAATAAAAATCCGTTCCAGCAGATCCATGCTGTGTGTATGTTTTAGTATAGCCCGCCGCATCAACCCGGTTAGGGTCGCTTTCGGTTCTGAGTTTTTAAAATTTATCCAATATTCCATAAATGCATTGTAGGTTTGGTTGCGTTCGACCTGAAAACGGTTTATGAGCATTTGTATTTTTGCGTTTTCGAGGGTCGCGCGCTTCGTAAGATGCCGCAGGTAATCCATTATCATCGTACGGTCCTGAATGTGGCCCAACATTTCCTGAATGGTTTTAACCTGGTTGAGAAGGTCCCGGAAATCGTTTTCAAAGCAGAATTCATAAACTTCAAGAGCGTACCGTAATTGTTTCGCGCGGATGCGCATTTTATGCAGATTAACCCATGGTTCGGGCCTATCGATTTTTCCGGCGGCTTGAAGAAAGGTTTCCAGTCGGAGAGGCAGCGCGCGATGCATGTGCTCGCAGAGACGGATTTCAGTGAGGTTATCGGCTTTATTTTCGGTCGCCAGCAGGGCGTGGATTTCTGCTAAAAACCGGTCATAATAACCGGCCTGTTCCCACTTTTGAATATAAGCGTTGAGTTGTTTTTTCGACTGACGGATTTTTTTACGGTTAGTGACGGAAAGCGCCTTCAATGATGTCCATTCGTTAAGCGCCGACGTCAGCAGCGCCGAAATCACTTCCATGTCCCGCGTTTTTCCCAAAGCGCGGGTCAGCTGACGGACCGGTTTATACATTTTTCGGAACTGCTTCCTGGTAAAAACAACGCGGAACTCCGATAGCGCGGCTCTCAGGCGTCGGGAAGCGACGCGCATATCATGGACGGCCTCTTCATCGTTGGGTTCGCTGACGGCGCGGTGATATTTCCACATAGCGCCGAAACGGTGGCCAAGTATCCACGAAGCGGCCATTCGCAGGGGCATATCAGGCCGCAGGTCTGTCCTGTGTGGATATTCCATGATTAGGGTGACGCTCATTTCGGCTTACGGGGAATCAGCGGTAATCCGTTGGTGTTTGTAACAGCCGTCGAATTGACGATAAAGCCGCGGGTGCGTGTGCCGGTGGCCATGTTGAACTGCAGTTCGATTTCCGTTGGTCCGTTCAGTTCCAGGGATTGTTCATACTGAGAATCTACGGTATAATTATTGGATTTGAGGCTTGCTTCCCATCTTCCCTCATAATTTTTATAGCCGGTAATTCTGATATGATGATAACCGGCCGGCACCTGAACGGTCAATTTTCCGGGACGGCTGCTTGGTTGCGGCTCGGATTCCGCGGTTTCACGGCCATCAATAAACAGTTTGACTTTGAATGCATAATCATATCCCTGATTGATTTCCGAGCAGGCATACCTGATGGTAAGCGGTACGGTCTGCGCATCCACGCAGATTGGCGCATATAGAAATAGATAAAAAACGAGAAACCAATAACGGGTCATCAGAGCTTCATTTTTTCTTTAACCACGGCAAGTCGTTTTTCAATGATTGGCTTGACAGCGGCGTATTTGGGCGGGAAGGGCATTTTGAGCTTTTGCGCGGCCGAATGCATCAAATCTGAAATAATTTCTTTTTGCGGATTCTCGATTGTGTGGAAATTTTGTTCCTCACGCACGTAAGGTATTTTCTCTTCTTCCAGTTTCTGGATATGGGCTTCCAGGAGGAAGTCGTATCCTTTCTCAGAGGCCTCAACGGCCAGCAGAGGCTGCGCTTCGGACGGCGCGGAGTTCAGGGGGTGATGAATGGCGTCTTTGTAACGGTCCAGGATTTCATCAACCGAATTACGGTTCCGGCTGCACTTCTTGAGCAGGATGGTCGTGAAACTCCGATCGTAGGCGTCGGTGGCCATTTCATATTCGTTGGTCAGGAATAAGAGCGTGCCGAGATGGCTATAGGTCACGGCCAGTTTTTCAATCTCCACGTTATAAAAGGTTTCGTCTTCCATTTCGGGTACGGAAATGGAATTAATCAGGGTAAATACTTTCTTAATATTATCTTTTTCTTTCTGAACAAAACTGAAGCTCGCTTTGCCTTTGGAATACCGTTCGGCCTTAAGCAGGGAGTCACACCATTCGTAGCCGATGGTTATCACGGTCTGGTAATTCATGAAATCGCGCGTCAGGTCTTCAGCGGTAAGGATGGTTTCCAGATGCGTCAGGCAGTCTTCATATTTCTGGGCCCGGATGAGGAAAAACACCAGTTGGGGCAGCAGGTAAGCAAAAAGATCGATGTTGACCAGCCGTTCGGCGAGCGACTGGACAATCGTGACCTGCTCCATGGTGTCTTTTTCCTGGATACGGTTGATGAGGCGCTCCGTGGTGATGCGCATGGCCTCCTCGATCTGGGAGCGTATAATCTCCTTGATGCGGGAACCTTCGGTGGTCATCTTGAATAATTCGACGGCGCGTTCGCAGTATAAAATACCATGCGCATAGTCTTTATCCTCAAGAGCCTCTACCGACGCCTGGCAAAGATTATATATCAGGATGGTAAGGGATTTATCGGGCCGGACATGATGGTTCCGAAGTATATTCGACAAAGTGACCGCCTTGGCCTTAAAAGCCGGCGTGCTCAGGTTGTGAATCCGCCGGTAGATGATGGTCATAAGCAAAAGCAGGAGCACCCGATGGTCCTGAATAGGGTGAATGACGTATTCCCGGATAAACGAGTCCAGGCGCTGTTCTTCCGGGGGTAAGGCGGGGTGGGAACTGTGATGATGCGCTTCCTTGTGCAGCAGACGGTCTTTCATTTCAATCAGCTGATGCAGATAATTAACGAGCGCTTCTGCCAGGCTTTTCGATTTCTTGACATCGGGATTGTAAATGTCCTCGATCATTTTACGGTTGGTTTCAAACGTGTTCAGAAGTTCCTGCGAAACCGACAGGTCTTTGCTTTCATGCAGAATCGTGGTAATCAGTTCATTGATGCTGGATATGGATTCCCACGATGATCGCCCGCTGGCCTGCTCGAGTTCGTCGATGAATTCTATAACCGAACGGAGCTCAAAATTTTTCCTGCGTTCTTCTTCCCGCCCGAATATGTTGGCTTCTTGCGTCATAAAATAACCTCTTACATAATTTTTTGCGCGTTAGTTTGCTGTGCGATAAGATGCCATAAATCGTCCCGCAAGTAACGGCATACATAAAGATTTGGTAAAATGCTATCCGGTTTCTAGGACAAGTTTGTAATAATAGTATAGTTTAGTTATAAATTACCGGTAATTCAAGCAATTTTTTTTGAAGCTTAAATCTCGCGGATCATTCAGGGGAGTTTAAATAACTTATAGGCCAGAGCAAGAATCCATTTCCGGGGCAGCAAACGTTGGGCCTGCACCATCAGTTTGTTGGTAAAACCTTCTACGGCGTTAAGCGAATTATGACGAAGCGCTTTGACAATTACCTGTACAACCTGATCCGTGGTAGCGGTACGTGATTTAATCCTGATCTTATGGCTGCCCGATACCAGTTGAAAATTTGTTGCGGTTCGTCCCGGACAGATATTGATTACACGAACGCCTCTTGGTTGTAACTCAGCATGTAAAGCATTCGTAAAGCTGGTTACGAAGGCTTTGGTGGCGGCGTACGTAGCCATGAACGGAACCGGCTGGAATCCGGCTGTAGATGATATATTGATAATGGCGCCCTTCCCTGACGATACCATATCCGGTAGAAACAGATGAGTCAGTTGCACTAACGACTTGATGTTTAGATCAATCATCGCGCTTTCATTTTCCAGAGGCTGTTCATGGAAATATCCATAACTGCCGAATCCGGCATTGTTGACCAGTAAATCCACGGAGAGTTTTTTTTGCTTTAACGATTCAAATACTTTAAACGCCGCACCGGTTTCAGTAAGGTCGGCAGGCAGAACAATCACTTCCGGCGACTGCGTTCGGAGTTGTTCCGCCTGGGTTTCCAGAGCTTTCTCATTCCGTGCAATCAAAATCAGTGATAGCCGCTCCCGGGCAAGCGCTCTGGCCAGTGCCGCGCCGATACCGCTTGAAGCGCCGGTAATCAGGGCCAAATGATATGGGATTTTTTTCATGGGGTTGCTCAATATTCTCTTTTTATATAAAAAATTACTAATTAATGTAAAAAAAATCCACATTTAAAAAAAAAATAGGCCTCCAAATTTATATTTACCTTCGCTTGACTATGTAACGAAATTTCTGTAAACTTGTAAAGTTTTCCGCGCATTCAGCGCAAAAATAAATCACTCTGGTATGCAATAAATCCGGTCCCGATATGATCATCAATGAAACCACAACTGTAGCCAACCGATATTTGCTGATACGTTTATTAGGGCAGGGCGGTATGGGCGAAGTGTATCAGGCTATGGATACCGAAATGGGTCATGATGTGGCCTTAAAAGTGCTGAGCAAGATCCATTCCGACCGGGTGGCCTATTTTGACAATGAGTTTCTGACGCTGGCCAAACTGAAGCATCCTTATCTGGCCGAAGTATATGATTTTGGATGTATTGAAGTGGACGGCTCCGAGCGTCGGTATTTTACCATGGAACTGGTGGATGGAATCAATATTGAAAGGTTTTGCCATCATAAACAGACGGCCGATGTAACCGCCTGCAGCCAGTTGGCTTTTCAGATACTGGAAGCGCTGGCTTATATCCATTCCAGGAAAATTATTCATGGTGATATTAAACCCAGTAATATTTTGGTTCATCAAACCGACACAGCGCAGGAATCGGTCAAGCTGATTGATTTCGGCCTTTCGCATTCCGCCAACCTTTTTAAAGAATATGACGCGATATCCGGAACCATAGAATATATTTCACCCGAACGGATTCAGGGTTTGACGATTGACCGTCGATCAGACATTTATTCGCTGGGGGTGGTGCTGTATGAATTGCTGGCCGGAAAATGTCCGTTTACCGGCAAACCGGCTTCCATCCTGACCCAGCATCTTCAGAAACAACCGCCACCCATAACCGCCCTCAATCCGAATGTCACGCCCAGGCTCGAGAAAGTTATTTTCAGAATGCTGCAGAAAGAACCGGCGCGTCGTTATCAGAACACCCAGGAAGTTATGAAGGATTTGGGCGAAGCCTCCGAAATCAAGGTGCCCGGCGAATCGCGTAAAGTTATCGAAAGCTATATTCTCAGCGGGCGGTTTATCGGGCGGGAAACCGCGTTGAACCGTCTGCAGTCCATTATTCTGGAACAACCGGTAACGCCCGGCGGTCAGGTCATTCTGGTGACCGGTGAGACCGGCGTCGGCAAGTCCCGGCTGGTGAGGGAATTCAAGCATTTTCTGCAGACGCATAAAACCCTGTTTCTCAGTTATACCTGTTATGAGGATAATGCGTTCGAGTATCGGCCATTTATCGAAATTTTGCGGCAAATGGTTAAGTGGTCCGAGAGTTTTGCTCCGGAATTATTTGCTGATTACGGCGCCGGGCTCAGTCCGTTGCTTCCCGAATTCTTCCAGCTCGGCGAGACCGAACGGAAAGGCGGTTTTACCCCGACGGACCGCATCCGTCTGCTGGAGGCCATACTGCAATTTTCCTTTAAGCTGTCCGAACGCACGCCGTTTGTCGTTTTTATTGACGATTTTCAATGGGCCGACGATGGCAGTATTGAAGCGCTGCGGTATTTTGCCCGAAACATTCAGGATCATCCCATTCTGATTGTTATCAACCTTAATTCCGATGAACCGCGTTCCAACACGCTGATTCAACTTTTTAAAACCATCGAGCGCGTGGGCGTCCTTCCGTTATATAATTTTGACCGCGGTCAGGTCCAGCAACTCGTCACCTCCATGCTCGGTGTTGAAGAAATCCCGCAAGCTTTGCTGGAACATCTGGTCGAACATACTTCCGGCAACCCTCTGTTCATCGAGGAATATATGAAGTCGATTGCCGATGAAGGCCTGCTTTATCGCCAGAATAATGCCTGGGAATTCCAGCTGGATGAAATCGACCGCATTCGGGTGCAGCGGCTGGACGACATCATCGAAAAACGGCTACAGCGACTGACCGTTAAGCAGTATGAAATATTGAAAATATTTGCCGTGGCCAACCGCTCGCTTTCGTTTGAAATCATTGCGCAGGTAGGGGATTTCAAGGCCGAAACCCTCCAGGATATTTTGCTTTCGCTTCAGGACGATAAAGTGCTGTATCAGGAGTGGCTGGAAGACCGCATCAAGTATACGTTATGTCATAATAAATTCCGCAGTCTTGTTTACCAGCAGATGGAGGATCACGAAAAAACGGAACTGCATTTGCGGCTCGCTCAGGCTATTGAAAAATTTTCGCGCGAATCCCTCCAGCCGGCCGTGGAATATTATAAGAACGCGGAACATCTTGCGCACCATTACCGTCAGGGCGGCCATACGGATCTGGCCATTACCTACCTGATGAAAGCCGGGGAAAAGTCGCGGAGCCTCTTTGCCATCCCTGCCGCCATGAAATCCTACCTTGACGCGCTTTCATTAATGGAATCGGAATCCGAGTCACAGAAATATACCATGGAAAAACTGCGCGCGCATGAAGCTCTGGGCGATTTATACCAGCTACAGGGATTGCACGAGAAGGCCATCGAGCAATACGGATATATGTATCAATTGGCTGAAAAAGTAAACGATTATGAATCGGAGGGCCACGCGCTGGAAAATATCGGCCAGATCAATATCCTGCTGGGCCATACCTCAGCGGCGATGACCAACCTCCATAACGCGGTTTCCATTTTCCGTGAACACAATCATTCCTCAGGCGTGGCGGCGGTGCTTCTGCTTATAGGTGATGCGTATGCCGCTACCGGTGATTTTGAAGAAGCCCTTACTTATTATGAAAACGCCCGGGTATTATGGGAAAAGGAGCCAAATCCCGACCGGATGGCCGAATGCTACAATCATATTGCCGTCATTCATGCCAATCGGGGCGATTATGATAAAGCGCTGGAATACCACCAGAAATCTCTGGCACTCCGGGGCGATACCGGTGATACATCCGGGTTATCCATATCGCATCTGAACCTGGGAGAACTCCTGCTGAACACTGGTGATTATGAGCAGGCGCAGGAACATTACTTAAAAGCCCTTCAGTTGAAACAGCAATACGGTGATAAACCCGGAGAGGCCTCAGCCCTTCGGGGCATCGGAATCGTTTATTCCCGTCTTGGCCAATATGATTTGGCACAGCAATATTTCGAGAAGTCGCTCGCCATTGAAAAACGCATTGACAATCCCGTCGGGCTGGCGCTGACTTACCATTGCCAGGCGGAACTGGAAATCAACAGCGGATACTACGATTCGGCCATAACCAGTTATGAGCGGGCGATGAGTATTATTAATGAATCTAGCAACCGGAAACTGCAATCAACGATCCTCCACCGCCAGGGGCGCCTGTTTCATCTTCTGGGGGATGATCATGTGGCCCGGCAAAGAATGGAAGCGGCCCTCGATCTGGCAATCAAAATACAATATCCGCAGCAAATGGCCGAAATCAAAAGTTATCTGGGTTATATCCGTTATATCAACGGGGAAACCCATGAGGGATTTGCCCTGATGGAAGAAGGCTCGGCGGCGGCCCATTCCATGGCCAATATATGGCTTATCTGTGAGTGCGATTATCTGAAAGCCTATGGTCTTATTCATCAACGGCAATATAAACCGGGCTTTCAATTATGCCGTGAACTGATCGAATTGTGCGAGCGGATTAATAATCTGGAGTACAATACCAAATTGCTTTTACTGATGGCGCACGCCTTTATGAATCTGGAACAATGGCCCGACGCGCTGGAATGCGTGAACCGTGCGGCCAGCATTTCACAGAGCCTCCGGATGCCCTATCTGGAGATGAAAATAGAAAATTACTTCAGCCAGATTCATTTTCAGACCGGCCGTCTGGAGGATGCGAAAAATCATGCCGCGCATTTTTCCGGTATTATTGATCAGATTTTCCTGCACATGCCTGCCGAGTTCCATGCTTCCTATACGCATTCCAAATCTACCCATGAACGTATCGATTTCGGTCTTTCCCGCAAAACCTCTCAGCGCTTTGAAGAACGGTCGCGCCTGCAGCAGGAAGTGGCCGCCGCCCACGAAATTCTTCAGGAAACGATTGACCGCATGGACGCCGTACACGCGGTTTCCACCAAGGAGTTCCAGGCCATTTACGATATGGCCCAGACCATCAACTCGATACTTGATCTGGACCTGCTCCTTGAAAAAATTATGGATCTGGTCATTGAAACCGTGCACGCCGAACGCGGGATGATTTTTCTCAAAGAACAGGATGCCTGGAAGGTCCACGTGGCCCGTAATATGAGCAAGGAAAACATCCAGAACGTCACTGAAGTCAGTCACAGCATTATTGAAAACGTCAGCGCAACCGGCAAAGCCATCTTTTCCATTGACGCCCGGGACGATTACCGGTTTAAGGACAAGAAAAGCATTGTTCAGCTGGATATTGTTTCTTTCATGTGTATCCCGCTGAAAATTAAATCCGAAAGTCTCGGCGTCGTCTATGTAGATAACCGCAACATGGTGGGCCGTTTCAACCAGAAGAATCTGGATTTTTTATCGCTCTTTGCCAATCTGGCCGGTATTGCCATCGAGAATGCCCGGCTGCACGCGCGCCTGTTTGACGAGAACATCAAGCTGAAAGAAGAAAACATCCAGTTGAAGAACGAAATCACGCGCCAGTTTGAAATTGAAACCAACATTAAGGGCAACAGCGAACCGATCCGGAAAGTACTCAGTCTCATTAAGATTGCCACCAAGGTCAACAGCAATGTACTGATTGAAGGGGAAAGCGGCACCGGCAAGGAACTGGTGGCCCGGGCGATTCATTTCAACAGCGCCAGAAACCACGCCAAGTTTGTGCCCGTGAACTGCGGGGCGCTCACGGAAACCCTGCTTGAAAGCGAGTTGTTCGGCCACAAGCGCGGCTCCTTTTCCGGCGCCATGGCGGATAAAAAAGGCCTTTTTGAAGAAGCCGAGGGCGGCACGATTTTCCTCGATGAAATTACCAATACCACGCGGAATATGCAGGCGAAGCTGCTGCGCGTCCTGCAGGACGGCGAATTCCGGCGGGTCGGCGACACCGTCATCCGCAAAGTGGACGTCCGTATCATTTCAGCGACCAATCTGGATCTGTGGAATGAAGTGAAGAACGGCAATTTCCGCGAAGATCTTTTTTACCGTCTGAAAGTCATTTATATCAAAACACCGCCCTTGCGCGAACGTAAGGACGACATTATTCTGCTGGCCAATCATTTCCTATCGGAGTTAAACCGTTCGGAGAAGCAATTTAAAAAACTGAGTTCCCACGCCCTCGAGCTTCTGCTGGCCCATTCCTGGCCCGGCAATGTCAGAGAATTGCGCAATAAAATCGAGCAGGCCTATGCCATCAGCGAATCCGCGCTGATAACCGAACAGGGCTTTCCCGAACTCATGCTGATCGAAAAACGCAAAGACCGGGTGAGCGCCGGCCTCCTCAAGGACCGTATCGACCAGATTGAACGCCGCATCCTCATCGAAGAACTCAATAAATTTCAGTGGAATATACAGAAAACCGCGATGAACCTCGGTTTGTCGCGCCGTTCTTTATACGATAAACTGGAGAAGTATGAAATCAAACGTCAGGACAATCAACCCCATGAAACCAACGGGTAAATACTGTTCATGCCGGTTGGATTCTGCCAGGACGACGCATCGAATATTATGTCTCCTGATGATTGTGCTCGCGCAAACCGCCGTACCGTTATCCCCAACGCAGGCATCGTTTGACCAGAAAAAAGGCGCCCGTCCAATCGGTATGGGTGGCGCGTTTACAGCCGTCGCCAACACCGGAGATGCCCTGTACTACAACCCGGCCGGCTTGTGGGTCATCAATTCATTCCACACGCAGATGTTCTATTCGGCGCCGTTTAATATGCCCGATCTCAGCACCGTTGCCTGCAACCTGACCTATCCGACGGCCTACGGTAATGGTACCTTCAACGTGGAAACTTATGGATTTGATTTGTACCGCGAGACTTCCGTAGGGATAGCGTATAGTCAGGCCTACCGGAAGAAATTGCTGTTCGGGCTTGTACTCAACTATAACCATCTGGCCATAAAACGCGGCGGTCATGCCGGTACCTTCGGCGCCGATATCGGACTTCTGTATAAACCGCACGATCATCTGGCGGTGGGTATGATGGCCAAAAACATAAACCGTCCGGAACTGGGCGGCGATCCGCTGCCGCAGGTATTCTGCGCAGGGGCGGCTTATACCGGTCTCAGCCCGCTGACCGTTAGCATGGATCTGTATAAAGACGTTCGCTATCCGGCTGATCTGCGCCTGGGTGTCGAATATGTATTCCTGAAGCGTCTGTACGTGCGCACCGGATTTTCAACCAAACCCTCCCATTTTACCGGCGGATTCGGCTTTGATTTCGGGATGGGCGTTATAGATTATGCGTTTTATACCACGGGCGATCTCGGCGTAACCCATGCTGTCTCGACTTCGATTTATCTGAATCGCCAGCCCTCACGGACCATTAAAAGCGGCATCCAATGAGCTTAAAACGATTAACCCGCCGGCTGCTTGCGGCGGCCGGCCTATTGTTTTTTACCTCTTCTATACTTGTATCACAGGAAGAGGACTCTCTGGCCTTACCGGACACAATCGTCTCCGTGCAGGATGAGGATGTGGACGCCGTCATTGAAAAGCTGAAGGAACAATATCTGGAAAATTATACCGAAACGTCCGACGGCTCGCAGCTTTCCGAACAATTTGAATATTACCGTGCGCATCCTCTGGATATCAACATAGCCACTTTTCAGGAACTTTCCGACGTGCCGGGGCTGGGCGAAAAACTGGCGCACGCCATTGTGGCCTATCGTAAGAAAGAGCGCTACCAGACCATCCGCGATCTGCTCAAAGTGCCGTCGATGTCCCGCGAAAAGTTTGTTGAAGTGAAAGATTTTCTGACGGTACGCGCGCGTACGGCGCAAAAGCGCACCGCCCTGGTCATGCGGCAACGTACCAAAAGACAAATGGATCTAAGCGACGCCTTTTATAAAAAATATGACGGCAATCCCTATCAGACCTACGAACGCGTCAATCTGTATTATCAGCCGTATTGGAACGATAATCCGGATCCGTTGATTCGGGCCGGTATGGTTTTAGAAAAAGATCCGGGTGAACGAAGGTACAATGACCATCAGGTGGGATTTATTGAATGCAATAATTTTCCGTATATTCGCAAAGCCGTAATCGGCAATTACCAGCTTGAGTTTGGCCAGGCGCTGACGATGTGGAGCGGGACGGGCCTTTCCAAGAGTTCCGAAACCATCGAATCGGTCAAAAAACGCGCGCGGGGAATAAAAAGTTATAATTATGCATCCGAAAACTCGGCGTACCAGGGCATTGCTGTGGATTATGATTTTGATAGAATCTCTCAACTAAAGCCGTTTGATCTCATCGTCTTTTATTCATACAGTCATTACGACGTCTCCAAAAACCCGAATGGCTCGGTCAACAGCATATTGATGGACGGGTATCACCGCACACCCACCGAGATTGCGCGGCGCGGCTTTTTGCTGGAGACCTTAGGCGGGTTCCATACGGCTTATCACTTCGGGCAGTCTGCGGTCGGGATAACGTATTACGCTTCACAATATAACCGTTTGTTTGTCATTAACGATACAACGCGGAGCCGTTTCAATTTTTCGGGCCATAAGAACAACATCCTTGGCGCCGATTTTGATATATACTGGAAGCAACACAATTGGTTCGGCGAAGTAGCTAAGGACCGCGATCATTCGCTGGCTTTCAATTCCGGCTGGCGCATGGACTGGGGTCTGCTGGAACTTATGTTATTTTACCGGAATTACTCCAGGGCCTTTCAGAATTTCCATGGCTACGCGTTCGGCGAACAGAACGGTAAAACCCAGAATGAGGAAGGCATCTATACGGGTATTCAGTACAAACCGACCAGGAAAACCACACTCCAGGCCTACTATGACATCTTTCGGTATCCGTGGAGAAGTTATGAAGTACCGAAGCCCGTTAACGGGGATGATTTCCTGATACAATGGGAGCAGAAATTCTACCGGTCCACCTATACATTGGTGCGCTTTAAGAACGAACGCAAGGACGCTTCCTATCACACAACGGATGCGCTGGGACGCGACATAGTTATTGTCAGCCCCGCCAATACCCGCCGGGCGCGCTATCAAATCGAACAGCGCATTACGGGACAACTGCGGCTGAAAACCCGCCTTGAGCAGTGCTGGTATCACCTTGGCCCGACCCGGGAATACGGCATGCTGATTCACGAGGACCTCCGCTGGCAGCCGCATAAAAACGTGACTTTTTTCGGACGCATCTCTTTCTTTGACACGCCGAGTTTTAATACCGCTATTTACGAATACGAGAATGACGTGGAAGGCGTTTTTACCAATACCGCTTTGTACGGCAAGGGCCAGCGCTGGTATGTGATGATAAAGTACCGGTGGCTAAAACAATTTCAGATCGCCCTAAAATACTGGGAAATCTACAAGGATAATGTATCCGAAATCGGATCGGGTACCGATGCGGTACCGGGACAGGTACTGAGGAAAATTACCCTATCGATGGATGTAAATTTATAATTTCGCGCCGCAGTATTTACAGAATACCGCGTCATCATCGTGACCATCCCGACTGCAGGAAGGGCAGGCCTGCGTGCTTATCTTTGAAGCCTTAGAAATTTCAACCGTAACGATACCCGTCGGTACGGCGAGTATGCCGTAGCCGGTGATCATCAGCAGCGACGCCATAACCTGACCCAGCCAGGTATGGGGGACAATGTCGCCGAATCCCACGGTGGTCAACGTGACGATGGCCCAGTAAACGGATCGCGGGATGGTGTCAAAGCCGGGGTTGTCCTTTTCCACGATATGCATCACGGCTCCGGTAATAATCACAATCGATATGACCGTCAGCAGGAAAACAATAATTTTCGGGATGCTGGCGCGCATAGCCCGTTTGAGAATTTCCGCTTCAAAAACGTATTGCGTAAGTTTTAAAACGCGGAATAATCGAAGCAGACGGAATACGCGGATGATAATCAGGGACTGCATACCCGGTAGGAAAATGCTTAAATAGGTCGGCAATATCGATGATAAATCTATGACGCCGAAAAAGCTGAAAATATAACTACGCGGCTTCTTTACGCTAAGTATTCTCAGCGCATATTCCAGCGTAAACAATAAAGTGAAAGCCCATTCGGTAGCATAGAGTAAGTTGCCGGTTTCAGCCCGCACCGAGTCGACGCTTTCCAGCATCACTACGAGAATGCTGACAAGAATCGACGCAATCAGGACGATGTTAAATGTTTTACCGGCCGATGTATCGGCTTCATAGATAACTTCGTGTAAACGGGCGCGCCAATCGTTTGATGCTGTAACAGGCTCTATGGGTTTATTCATCTTGGGTGTCATGGTATTCAATCGCTTGAAATAAAGTTAAGGAAAATCCCGGATGGTCGGTGATTATTCCGGGTTAAGCGGATTTTGACCCGACAAAATGCATATCAACTGAAAATGAAAATTATTAAAATTTTGAAAGGACTTTTTCATAATTAGCGTGAGAACCAATCCAAAAACCGATCATTTCGTTTTTATGTTTTATGTCAATTACCCGCCATCCCAGGGTAATGCGCACGGAATAAATCGGTTTGCGTTTATTCACTTTTTTATATTCGAGGCTCGGATGTTCGGGATCTTTTTTTCACAATTTATATGCTTTTTTTGCTTGCTTTTTTTTATACGGTCGGGTAATTGATTAAATTCATCCGTAATATACGAAATCATAAATCTCTGAAACCCTTTTTCTTCTTTTTTTCCTTTTTTAAAATTGTCAAGGGCTTTATCGGCCATTTTTTCTAACTGTTTTTAAAACATTTCAAAACTTTCATTCCACCTCAATGCCATTTTCAAATCCTCTAGCAATTGCCCGGCGATCTGATCCTGCAAGGATTCAGGCAATTTGGATACTTGTTTTACGGCTTTTGTTAAATGTTGTCACGTTATTGTCCTTTCAATCTATTATCATTAATAGTAGGTTTTTTTTCGATAAAATCAAATACCATAGTTTGAAATACCGATTTTTGGGGTGTTACAATTTAAAATGCTACGGTTTGTTTTTTTAGAAAAGCCTGAAGAATACAATTGCTGGCAATTATTCATTAAGCGACTGTGACCCCGCACCCGCGGGCATGTGTAAAACGAACGCTTGTCCCGAGCCCGCTGTAAGCGGATCGAGGGACATAGCACCACTTAAGCGATGAGGACGGATGAAAAATTAATCGTTTATTTTACTTCACCGTTTTCTAAATTAACAAAAAAGCACCATGTGTTGTCTTCCCAAAATTCCCCGCCACCTATTACCATATCGTTTTGCCAATCTGAAAATACTTTTTTTCCTTCTGATGATTTATAATTGAACAAGAAAACTTCTAGAATTTTTTGATTATTTTCATTTATGAAGCCAATGTAATGGCGATAAATCTTGAATATTTATTTTTAATTTCATTTATACAATTTTTTTTATTTGCACATCCTTTTTCTGCAATTACTAATAAATTCTTTTGAATAATTGTTTCAGAACTTAATATTTGTGATGAGTCAGGCGTAAATCTTCCAATAATTTTACCAGGAACAGCGATCACATTGAAATCAGCAGGTACTATCGCACCCTTTCCATTATAAAATTGTTTGTCAATGGGCACTTCAAAATGCGCCATAGGGGCAGTTGAAAATGCGCCACCTTTCTCAATTTAAATATTATCCGTTTCAGAGTCAAAGGTTTTCATATCCTGAGCCCAATTTTTTCTTTTCAGTCGA
>Ga0067045_1028296_pt1 | contig 36760 bp, 28 predicted proteins | sample TerdegcTABiofilm_FD_59184 | JGI IMG/M metagenome (GOLD analysis project Ga0067045, IMG submission 59184) | Combined Assembly of (Gp0054472, Gp0054536) Wastewater bioreactor microbial communities from Singapore -Terephthalate degrading...
GAGGACATAGGAGCTGTAAAGATCATATTCCAACCAGCCTTTATAGATTTCCTGCTCATACTGGAGGGCAATATTCCAGCGGTAGGCTGGAGAAAGAGATAATTCAAAACCTGGAGATACCCCTTCTTGAAGACTTCGCCAGAGGGAAAAGGAATGTTTTTCCCGTCTGGGATTGGCCTTGTTAAGATCTAAACTTGGAATTTTATTAAATAACTCGTGTAACCATAGATCTTCCAACCCATAAAGATGTTCCAGTTCTCTACCCCTTAATAAAATCGGTACCAGTAAATCGGTTTTGGTTAATCCCGCATGATTGGCAGGATAACGTAAAGCGAAAATGGGTATTTTAGGGGGATTAATAACGATAACCATATCTCCAGCTTTTTCATTCCTGAAGAAATTAAAAATATTGGGAGGAACACCTGGATAATTACTTTTTTTAGTTAATGACAACCATTTAGAAGCATCTAACCATTCTCCCTGGTAACCATTAGCATAATAACCAAAAAAATCTCTCCCTGCATAGAGGTATCTTATTTCACCCTGATCATTTCCTTCTAAGACTATTTTCCCATATTTACTGTAACCAACTACACAATTTTCATTTTCTCGGAAGAAAGCAAAATCTATTTCACTTTCCAAGACAATTTTTTGAGCCCAGAAATCTTTTTCTTCGGGATTCTTTAAATATATATTAGGATGAATATAGACTTTAAGGCTATCTCCGATAATTCTTTTGATCTCTTCCTCCTGAGGAGAGTCAATGAATCGACCGAAAGACATGCCATGATCACTATAAATAATCAGGTTTACCTTATTGAGATCGATATTTTTTATCAATCTTCCTAAATATTGATCAAATCTTTTATAACTAGAAATATATGGTTCTTCTCCGAAATAATGTCCTAATGGATCAGTGGTAAACCAAAAAAACTGGATCACCTTATAGGTTTCTAAAAGTTCTGGAATATTTATGAGGGGATATATATTGAAAATATCTAAAAAAGGAACTCCATAAAAGAAGCTAGCCTTGGCTCGCCTCGGAATCTGGGAAAACATATCCAAAAAGGTTATATAATTAGGCATTATCTTATCTTTTTCCCGATCATAATAGCCCCAGCCTACTCCTCCGCTAGAATTGTCCACTCCTCTTCTTAAGTGGGGGACCGTTGTCTCCGTACCCCCGGGAAATAAACTGAGTCCATAGGGAATAATATGCCCCTCTCCATCTTGGAAAATAGCTTTCATATTGGGGAAATAACCCTCTTCCATATATTGGAAAAAATTAGGTGAGGAGAGCGCATCCAGATGAATAATAAGAAACCTGGGTTCTTCTTCACTATAAACAGAGCAAGAAATAAAAAAGAAGATTAAAATTAAATGAAGGAATAAAAAGGAGTAGATTCTTTTTTTAATTCTAAAAGATAAGACACATTCCAAATGCAATTCCTGATTCTGCTCAAAAAAATCTTTAAAAACCATTTACTACTCTTCATCTTAGCATAGTATAGAAAATTAATTTTATTCTAATCAATAAACCTTAGTTTTGTCAAATTTGTCACCGCAAGTATCCTCTTCACCACTTTTGGATATTAATTCTTCACTCGAAAATAAAGAATGACAATTCATGGAAAATGTAATGAGGAAAACTCCCGGCAAAATCGATTTTATCCTCCTCTCTAGTCCTTATTTAAAGATAATTCAGAGTGAGAGCTGCTACCCCCATTACCCCTGCCTGATCTCCTAACTCTCCCAGAACAACCTTTAAAAATCGGTAATGAGTGTCTAAGGTTCTCTTTTTTATTTCCTCTCGCAAAGGAATTAAAAGTCTTTCCCCTTCGTTACTAATACCTCCAAGTAACACTACCATCTGAGGATTTAGTATATTAGCGATATTAGCGATAGCTATTCCTAAATAAGCAATGGCTTCTTCTACTATATTGCGAACTAATTCATCACCCTGGTAGGCTGCTTCAAAAATCGACCTTAAGCTAATTGACTCGACTGATCTGACTTTATCTAAATTTAAAAACCTACTCTGTACTCCTTCCCTAATTCTATCTTTTAATCTATTTTTAATCCCGGTAGCTGAGGAATAAGCTTCCAAACAGCCATATTTCCCGCAATTACATCTTGGTCCATCTTTGTTTACGGTCATATGTCCAAACTCTCCCGCTCCATAATCTGCGCCGTGGTAGATCCTTCCATCAATAATGATTCCTCCTCCTATTCCGGTACCCAGGGTGAAACAGGCTAAATTATTTATCCCTCGAGCCACCCCAAAACTTCTTTCTCCCCAGGCTGCCGCATTGGCATCATTTTCCAAAATTACTTTTATCCTGAATTCATCTTCCAGTATCTTTCTCAAAGGAACATTTTTCCAACCCGGGAGATTGGGAGCAAAGCTAATTATTCCGGTTTTTCCATTAAGGGGACCAGGGGCGCCAATTCCTATGCCAGACAATTCGTCCGGGCTAATTTTTGATTGAATAATAATCTGATGGATAGTCTCGATGATTCTTTTAATGGTTGCCTCCTTTCCTTGTTGGGCTAAGGTAGGAACCTTCAGACTATTTATAATTTTGCCTTTATTGTTTACGATAACAACTCTAATATTAGTTCCTCCTATATCCACTCCGATCGCCAATTTATTCTCTAACTTACTTATGCTCATTATTTTTACCCTTCAAATTTAATTATTTTGAAAAATATAATCTTACTATACTTTTCATGAAACCTGTTTTCTTATTATATTTTAATATAAAAAATTAAGTCAAGAAACGCTCCAGCCAAAAAAGTGAGATAAAATATCTAATTATAAATAGTAAAATAATTAGTGTGTTCTATCTTTTAAGAATTATCTAATTAATCCCTTTTAACCACATAACCTGATAAGGTTCTAGGATAATTTTATTATCCAGATTAAAAGTAAGTTCTAAAATAAGATCAAATAATTCTTTTTGCTGTATAACCCAGTCTTTTTTAGATAATAAAACTTCTTGCCTTCTCTCGGTAACATTAATCAATACCAAAATTCTTTCCGCCTTATCAGGAGAAATTCGTAAAATAGAAAAGATGTGTCGAGAAAAGACTATTATCTTTTGTTTTCCCTGCGGGCTAAAAGCCTTTTCCTGTCTCCTTTTTTCTATTAGTTTCTTCAGAGAGGTAAATATTTTATACGATTTTGAATCCGGACAGGATAGCTCTTTTTCTAAATCACTTAATTTAAACTTCCTTCTGTTGATTGTTCTTTTCTGACCTGTTTTTTTCACTCCTTCCCAGTAATTATTCGTTCCAAACAAGCTGTGTACATATATCCCTGGTATACCGACCAAGGACAATAAAATTGCGTGTGCAGCAATAAACTTTTTTATATTCAATGCTTCATCTCTCTCAGGATTTGAAATTATATCGTAATAGGTAATGTTTAATTCATAAGGTTCTCTTTCACCCTCGGTGGTAAAGACAAAGGAGGTGAATCCTCTTCGTTTTTCTGCTAAATCTACCAATTCATTGATTTCGTCTTTGGATAATATCCCCACTACCGGTCTTAATCCAATCCCATCATGAGAGGCTAATAGATTAAAATAGGTAGTTTTCCCGGTACATACTTTTAAAGTTTTTACCCATTCTGCGAGTCTTGAAGCATCACCAGAATGAAAAGTATGAACCACTAATGCTGGGAGAGGGAATTGATAAATTAATTGGGCTTCATTATAACCATCACCGAAATATTTAATGTTTTCAGCATAAGGTACATTAGTTTCCGTTAATAAGAGGACAGAAGGACAAATTTCATCCAGAATTGCTCTTAACAGCTGAACTATCTGATGTGCTTCCTCTAAATTTAAGCAACTTGTCCCTAATTTTTTCCAGATATGGCCAATAGCATCTAACCGAATAATCCTAGCCCCCTTATCAATTGCGTAAAACAAAATTACATTAATCATCTCTAATAATACTTTTTCACTCTGGTAATTGAGGTCAATTTGATCTGGACTAAAAGTCGTCCAAAGATAAATCTCTTCATCCTTTCTGATAAATTTAGTCAGCAAAGAATGAGTCCTTGCTCTTACCACTGAGGAAGTATCAATAATTTCCTCAAAGCTAATAAAATAATCTTTGTATCTTGGATTGCCCTTAAGGTACTCTATAAACCATAAGCTTTGAGCAGAGATATGATTGATTACTGCATCCAAGATTAAACCGAAATTCTTGCCAATGTTTTCAAGGTCTTTCCAATTACCTAAAAGAGGATTGACTTTCTTATAATAAATAACCGAAAATCCATCATCCGAGGAATAAGGATAAAAAGGTAATAAGTGTACTAAAGAAATTTTCTCTTTTAAGTAATTCAGTAGAAATCTGTTCAAGGTTACTAGAGGTTTTTCTCCTGTTCTCATAAAATTATCCGCATAGGTTATTAAAACTATATCCTTTTCATTCAGGAAATTTATCTTTCTTTGGTAAAAATGTATATTCTTTCTGTATTTTTCTAATAGTTTTTCAATCTGGTTAATCACTTTTTTGCTCTTCTCTTCTCCATAAACAGAGATTAATTTTTCCTTGATTTTTTTATAACCTCTCTGGGAAATCCCCATAAATTTCTTCCCACCTTTAAATGAACTTCTGTTTAAACTACTCAGCAAGAACCTTTAGACGATTCTGATAATATTCAATAATATATTCATAAACCCTTTTATTGATTCTGGCTTCGTTTAATTTATCTCCTAACTCTTTGATACTTTTTTCTATTTCTTTTAGAGATACTTTATCTTTCTTTTTATCTTCAGTGTGAATCTCTAGGTACTTCTTTCGGGAGAGTAATAAGGATATTTTTGCCTCTAAAAAGGTACGATAATAAGTCCAGATTTCTCCTTTGGTTTTATATAATGCCAGCTCCCTTTGAACTAATGTTAAGGGAGGAAGACGCTTCACTATTTTTAGCTTATTTTCCAGTATAATTTCCTTTTGTCTTAATTTATTCAATTTTCTTTCTAAAGCCTTAACCCTTATTTCTTCACTATAAATATCACCCCAGGTAAGCAAAGCTACTGAGGGAAAATTATCAAAATTGTGAAAAGGATAATCTTCTTGCTCTGCCCACTTTATTTCTACCTCTTTATTTTTAGTATTTTTTTCTAAAATATCTTTTTTTATAACTTCTAATTTTAAGGTTACTATCTCTTTGGGTTTGACTTCTAATTTAAATCTATTTTCCCTAAAAGCTTTGACCTCCTCTTTAATTTTTTCTTCCAGATTCACTAAATAAACCCTACGGAGATTATAATAAGAAAAAATTTCTCCTTCTAGTCTTTCCTCGGAGGGATTAAATATCCTCAAGACTACCCCTCTTCCGTCTTCTGCTCTTTTAATTGCACTTACCTGTAAAATATCTTCTTTAGATGTTAAGGCTAAGAAAGAACCCTCGTCTTTTAATTCACCTCTATGTTGATTAGTTTCTATGATTTTTAAATCCGTATTGAACTCTTCTGCCCATGGATATACTCTGGCCTGAAAACAATCTCCCTGGTGAAAATAAAGGGCATATTCAAAACTCATCTGCCGCAAACATTGAGCTTCTGGAGTAAAAATAAGAGGACCAGCATCTCCGATTCGGCTTAATAAATCAATTCTAGCTAACCAACCTACCGCTCGGAAAATAGTTAAAGCGAGGGTGTTACCCTCGGGTAAAACTTCATATTCGAATAAGTTTCTGCTTAAAACCGCTAATCCCCGCTGACCATCATTAATATCCACAAAATATTGATAGGGAAAAGTACTGATAGATTTTATCTCTCGTGCTCCAATAATTATTCTTTTTACTCCCTCGGGAATATCTTCATCTCGATAAGATAAAGGAGTAATTCTATGTTTGATTATATCAAATGGAGCTCCCGCAAAAGAAAAATCAGTCTTGATATTAGTCGGAAATAATACCCTTAAGCGATGATCTTTAACGGTATTCTTTACCTCTAATCTAAAATACAGTAATGGTGAATCTGCCTCCAGGGTAACAAAATTAACTATAGGAAAATTTTTCATTCTACGGGAACGATTTTTACGATCTTTCCTTAACGATTCTGGTAAACTTAAAATAATTTCTATCCTGAAGGTGGTTCTTAAATTACTTCTTTCTACTATCTCGATCTTCGCTTTGACTCTTTCATTGGTTATAATCCGATCATTTTCTGGAGATGAATAATTATACTCATCTCCAGCATCAGCTCCATCGGAAAAAATATTTAAATTTTCATATCTATATTTATTCAACTTATCCAGCACCTTGATAGTTCCATTTTCCCTGAACTCTACCCTTAAATATCTATTCTCCATCCTATTATTTTTGGCTAGCACTTTATCCTTCCAGATAAAGTTAATCTTGTTTTCTAAATCCTTACTCTGATTTTTTATTAGATAAATTGTTTTATATCCCATAGGAGGTATATTATTTACCAAAATATGAAGATTATCATTATTCGCTTTTTGAGCGGGTAAAATATAGCCTTCCGAATCAGTTACCAAAAAAATATCTTTTTTCTTCTTGATAGAAATTATCTTATTTCGTGACTTAAGGCAGGAATTAAAAATTAGGTAAGGCTCTCCTCTTATATTATCTTTAGAAGTATCTATATGTGGTATCATCATCTCTAATCCATTTTTCACTATTTCCTCAGTCCAGGAAATTACTTTTCTAAACCTTCTTTCCATCTCCTGATGAACATCATCGATACAAACTCCACAAATATTATCATGAGAATGATTTTTTAAAAGTTCCTTCCAGATCTTCCTAAAAATATTTAAATCATATTTGCCTCGATTTAACCAGGCTAAAACTAAAAATGGTTCTGCATGTTTTTCTAATTCTCTCTGGCAATGATCATTCATTTGCTTTAAATACATTCTGGCCGAAAGGGTGCCGGGGAAAATAGAAATAAACCTTCCACTATCCAGTGATCCCTTGACCACCGGTAATTTACCAGCATTATTCCGGATAGCTTCTATGTATTCCTGAGGACTACTTTGTTGACAGTAAATATTAGAAAAAGAAAGCTTTCTTAATGCTGGCAAAAAGTCATCAGGGATAACCTCCAGGTCATAACCATTCATTAAAAGTACATTCGAAGTGGTGGCAAAAGGATAAATTTTTCTTACTTCATTCTCAATCCTTTCCTTCATTATTTCCGGATAACTTCCCAGGCGCATTGCATTTCGGTAGCTACTTATTAAATAGATAGCCATCAATCTTGTTCCCTCGGGGCCTTCCCACCAAAATTCAGATTTAACTTGATCAAATTTCATTTCTACTCCCCGCCACAGAAAAAGACCTTCTATGTCAAACTTATCATGAATCTGAACAGATTGGGAGATCTGTCCAAAATTATCCACTAACCAGCCTACCTTCATTACCTGGCCAAATTTTCTTGCCTCTTGATGGCCTATTAATAGGTTTCTAACCAAAGATTCTCCGCTTACCAATCGCCAATCTGATTGCACATAGTATGGACCGATGAATAATCGTCTTTCTTGGACATATTGTTTTATCCTTTCTTGATAAACCCTAATATCCTTTCTCTTTATTTTTAATTGTTTTAAGTAATCTTCTATAATTAAAGTCTGACCATCTAAGACAAACTTAGAACTTTTTTCTTTTTCCAACCAATTAAACAAGTGATCAAAGAAAGGTATTAACCATTGATTAATGTATTTACTAAGGAGAAACCACTCCCGATCCCAGTGGGTATGTGAGATAATATGTGCTTTAATTATGTCCTTCATCTTGTACCAACGCGCCCCTCTCTAGGTTAAGTCTTGAAACATTAATCTTTTTAGCCTTAAAGAAATGATAAATTTATCTGTTTACTCCCGGAAAAAAGGAGTTAAATATTTTCTTAAATTTTGAAAAGAATACAGTTTTCTAGCCAGACTAAAATTATTCTCTACCATTCTCGTTCGGTAAGATCGATCAGTAAGCACTCTTATTACTTCCCGAGCAGCTCTTCTTATAATCAAAGGATCTACTCTGACTAAACCATTTTCATCTTTCCCGGATAATCTATCTCCAAGCGAAATAACCTTAAAACCATTCTTTTTTATATCTTTTTTATATACTTCATATTCAAACATTACTATTGGTAATTTAGCCCTGATTGATTCTAAGAATTGATTACCCCAGCCTTCATACAAACTGGGATAGGTCACTAAATCCGCAAAAAGATAAACATCCCACAAAGAATATATCTTTCTATTATCCTGTATTTTTCTTTCCGTATTTATTAAATCACTGATAAACATAGCAGGAATATTTTCTTGCTCAATCTTCTCTTTTAATAATTTAAAATATTCTTCATCTTCTACCAAATTAGGAAACAACAAAATAAATTTACTCTCCTCATCTATTCTTCTCTCTCTGTAAAATCCTCTGGTCTTTATTAGAGAAATATTCTCTCTCCTGGATAATTCCTTGACCAAATCGATAGCCAATTCAATTCCTTTTCTTGCTACAATACGGGTAGGCTGAAGAATGATTATGTTCTGAGGACCAATCCCTAAAGAATTTTTTAAATCACTATTATAATTATCCAATTCCCATGCCGGTTCTTCAAAGTCAATAACATTTGGTATAACTGCTGCTTCAATGCCTCTTCTTTTTTTTATTTCATCTCGGGCAATACTATTTATAGTGATATGCTTTATATCAGGACCTTTCGGGGGGAAATAAATAGAAAGAATATCTCTTATGCTATTACAGGTAGAATTATTATAAGATTCTCTTTCCCAGAAAAAATCATGGTGATGAGCAACTACTTTAATGCCAGTTAGTTCAACTATTTGGGAAAAAGCAAGAGCAGCAGGAATATTTAAAGGAAGGGACCAGATATTTTCGATTATTAATAAATCTATAGAATATTTCTGGATAAATAAATTAATATTTTCTTCTAATTGATTAGCTAAACTAAATATTTCTTGAATAAACTCATCTTCAGAACCATAATCTTCTAATAGACAAAAGGCATTATGATAAATTTTTTTTACTTCGGGTAAATCTAAACTTAATTGAGGAATAATCGTAACCTTTGGATCAATCCCTTCTCCAGCTAGTAAATAAACCTGGTGACCCATCTCCTCTAAAATTTTTTTCCATTTGGCTATTTCTAAAGATACTCCATCCTTTAGTCCAATTCTAAAATGACAGATACCTATTTTATACACCTGGTGAACTCCTTTAGATTAGCAAACTTTATCGATTCTAGAATTTAGAATATTGCTTTGCCAGTATCTTTATCAAAAAGGTGAATCCTTAAAAGATCAAACAGGACTTCAATGTCTTTCCCCTCTTCTACTTTTAAATCTCCAGGTGCTTTAATCAATAAAAAGCCAAATTCTTTCTCTAAATGTATGACTGTGTCTGAGCGTAGTAATTCTGCAAAATATACTTTACCCTTTATCGGGTAAGTTTTATCTTTTTGCTCTTGATTGGTTATATAAATATGTTCAGGTCTTATTCCCAGAATATAATCCGTTTTATCTGAAAGTTTATAAATTGCTTCTTTAAATTCATCTAACAATGGTACTTCTAGACCTTTCGTCTTGAGAAATAAATTCTTATCCTGTTTTACTATCTTTACTTCAATAAAATTCATTTGGGGGGAACCTATAAAACCAGCCACAAAATTATTTACTGGATGATGATATATCTCTTCCGAACTACCTAACTGTTGTAGTATGCCCTGGTTCAATACCGCTATACGATCACCCATGGTCATTGCTTCTACCTGATCATGAGTGACATAAATAGTAGTGACCTTAATATTTTCCTGTAATTTTCTTATCTCGGCTCTCATTCTCACCCGTAATAGAGCATCGAGATTGGATAAAGGCTCATCCATCAGAAGCAATCTTGGTTCCATTACAATTGCTCGTGCAACTGCTACCCTCTGTCTTTGTCCTCCAGAGAGCTGTCCAGGGTAACGATCTAATAAATTATCTATTCTTAAAAGTTCGGCAACCCACCTGATTCGTCTTTCTATCTCCTGTGAGGGATATTTTTTAATTCGCAGGGGAAATCCTATATTGCTGTTTACGGTCATATGCGGCCATATAGCATAACTCTGAAAAACCATAGATACATTTCTACTCTTAGGAGGAAGATGGGTTACCTCTTCCTCATCAAAGAATATCTTCCCGGAGGTAACTGTCTCTAAACCAGATATACAGCGCAATAAGGTGGTTTTGCCACAACCCGAAGGACCGAGTAAGACTATAAATTCACCAGGATTTATCTCTAAATTTATATTATTAACTGCTCTTACCTTATCAAAATATTTATCCAAGCTAATAATTTTTACCTTAACCAATCTTTTTCTTTGACCTCCTGTTTTTAATTAGAATGGTTAACTTCAATTTATTTAAGCGCAATACCCCACATAGTTACCAGATGCTTCCTCACGAAAAAAATAAAGATCATCGCCGGTAAGGCCATAATAAATCCAGCAGTAAACTTGAAATAATCTGGCGATGCCATGGCGGTTTTAAGAATATGTGCGGGTAGAGTCCGATTAGTGAGAGTTAAAATAGTAGATACAAATACCTCATTCCAGGATATGATAAAGGCAAAGATGGCAGAAGCTGCCAAACCAGGTAAAGCAAGGGGTAGAGTTACTCTAAAAAAGGCTTGCGTCCGGGAAAGACCAAAAATCATAGCAGCTTCTTCATATTCTACCGAAACACTGGAAATAATACTCGAAGAAATAAGAATAATCATGGGTAATACCATAGCAGTATGAGCTAAAGACGTTCCCCATACTGTATCGCTTACTCCTATTCTCATAAAAATAATCAATAAAGGTATGGCCAGAACCATCAGGGGGAACATACGGGTAGCTAGGATAAACAATTTCAAAAAATTTTTCCCCGGGAAGATATAACGGGACAAGGCGTATCCAGCCGGTAAACCGATTAAAAAACTTAACCACATAGTCAGTCCAGCTACTTTAAGACTATTCACAATGGCTTTCCAGGCCTGTAGACCAAAAAAAAGTGACTTAAATTGATTTAAAGTAAAGTGCGTAGGTATTACTTTATCAATCTGATAGTAATCTTTAGGAGCAGCAAAGGCAGAAAGAGTAATTAATATTAAAGGAGTGATAAACCAGATTACAATAATGATTATAATAATAGTAGTAATTAATGGTCTTATCTTTAAAGATAGTGGAATACCTTTTTTTATCATTTTTTTCTCCTCAAGGTTACTCCTTAAGCCTAATTTTAAACTTCAAGGTGTTTGCTTCTTAACAGGATAATATAAAACCAGCTAATAATTATGGAAATAAGAGCAATAATGAAGCCATAAGTAGCTGCCATCCGAAAATTACTAAGTTCGGCCTGTTGATAATAGACCTCTCCTGCCAGTATAGGAATATCTCTACCCGAAAGTAGCCAGACTACTCCAAATATTTGAAAGGCAAAGAGTGTCCTGATGAGAAGAGCAGATTGAAGACTAGGCATAGTTAAGGGTAGGGTGATATGAAAAAATTTTTGCCATCCGTTAAAACCAAACACTTCCGCTGCTTCAAAATAATCCTTACTTATAACCTGAAGACTGGCTAAAAGGATTATGAAGACTAAAGGTGTCGCTCTCCACAATTCAGTCAATACTATTACCCAGAAAGCACGCGAACTTAATCCCAGACCGAAAAAGTAGATAGGATATTCAATAAATCCCATCTTCATTAAAAACTTATTTAAAAACCCATGTGAAGTGAAGATATTATAACTCATTAAAGCTGCGGATACATCGCTTAAAGCTAAGGGTATGGAAATAACATAAAGTACGGTCATATAACCTTTAAATCTACTGTTTATAAAGAGGGCTAGTAAAAAGGCGAGAATAACCTGTAAAGGTACTATAGCTATTAAAAAATACAGAGTATTTTTAAATGCTTTCCAAAAAGTGGAATCTCTAGTTAAGATTATAAAATTTTCTAGACTAAATTTACCTTCTACTGAAGTAAAAGTAATTTGCAGAACTTTAATCAAAGGATAGCCTACAAAACCGATTAAATAAATTAAAGGCGGAAGAAAAAGTAAATAAGGAATCCATTTTTTCTCTCTTGAATCAAAAGCTATCATAATTCTTACTCTCCGTTAAAGTAATTAATAGAATGCGCCTCCCTCAATCGATAAATTCTCCTCATCCAACGGGAGGCGCAAAGAGTCTTTTTTACAATAAAGGAATTCCTACTTCGGCAAATATTGCTCTTAACTTATCAGCAATTGAGGTAATAGTGGTCTTTAAATCCGCCCCTTCAATAACTATCTTGGTAAAGGCATCGCGATAAGCAGCAGTAAACTCTCCCGCTTTAGCGCCTAAACTTGGAATCATAGCAATGACTGAATCAGGAGCCCCGGACTGAGCAAGTACTCCATTGGTTAAAATCCTTAACGCACCCTCAGGAATTACTCCCTCTGCCTCCTTTATGGTGGGGAAGAAACCTACATTTTCCAGTATTTTAACCTGAACAGCAGGACTGGTTAGATAATCAATCAGTTTAATCGCCTTATCTCTCTGGGGAGCTCCGGCAGGAATGGCCAGACCCACCGCCACTGTAATATATCCCCTACCTTGTGGTCCCCGGGGAGAAGGAACAATCAGAAAATCATCAGGCTTTTCAATTACTGCGTTTTTTACTCTGGCAGTATGATCCCAGGCAATAAATACTTCTTCTTTAAGTAGCGGCTCATCCATTGATTCCCAGACTGTACTAGATGGATGGATATAGGATTTAAGTTTGCCTAAATATTCCCACATTTCCACTGCTCTTACACTATCGAAGGCTGCTGCCTGATAACCAGTGAACGAGGGGTAAATAGAACCATGTAAAAACCTATGCCATAATCCCTTAGGCCCCATCGGAAAACCTAATTTGGGTACTTTTAATCCCTCATTAAGTTTCTTAGCCCAGTTAAGAAGAGCATCATAGGTCCATTTTTCGCTGGCACCGGTTACATCCCCAATGGTTAAACCGTCTGGCAAATAGGCAAGGGCCTTTTTATTCACTGCCATGACAAAAGTTGCCTGCATCCACGGCAGATAAACTTTCCGATCAGCAATAATGGAATAATCTTCTAATGCCTTGATAAAGGTGCGATCGGTGAATTCAACGTCACTAAGATCATCCATTAAACTCTGGGCATTCATTAAATCCAGTCCACCATGCAGCTCTCCAACCACTGATATAGTTACTTTTTTAGCTGCCACTTCAGCAGAAAGTCGGGTGAACAGATCAGGATATTCCATAGGAATAAATTCTACATTAATACCGTATTCATCAGTAAAACCTTTAAGCAAAACACTTTTGGCGAATAATTGTTCAGCTGCTGGTACCATTTGGGTAGAAGCAAAATTTAAGGTTTCTTGGGCGAGGGCGGTCGAAGTTAAAAGTAAGCTAATAATCAAAATAGCAGCTAATCTTTTTAACATTTTAAACTTCTCCTTTAAAATTAATTTTCCAAACATTTTCCGTAATTAATGGGAATAGAATTTTGTTATTAAATCACCCCTTTCATGGTTATAAATTTCATAGATCTCAGCCGGTAAAAATTATTAGTACTCCAATTATTTCTCTCTACCTGCAGATAATCCAAAAATTTTTATCCATCGGTAATTAAATTATAAGATAATTATGAAAATTTCCCCTTTTTAGTTTGATAAAATAATACAAATAAGTGTCTTTTTGATTCTATAGACAAAATTATTTAGAAGTATGTAAATCTTAAATAATTTTTAGAGTAGTCAAACAAATGGAATATCCGAGGCTATTTTCAAAGTAGATCTCAAAAAAATATTTTTTTATTATTATAACTTAACCGAAAAAAAAATACAAATTGCCCGAAGATTTGAGCTCATATTGGAAATGTATTTACCAAACTTTTATTTTCTGGAATAATATAATATCATACAAAAATTAATTTACTTCCTTAAAATAGTCTTATGGGGAGAAGAAAAACTTCTCCCCATTAACGAGTTTATTTATTTTCCTATACTCCTTAATTACGAAGGACCTATCATCTTGGAGGGTAACCAGGTAATAATTCCTGGGAATAAAGTACAAAGTAGTAAGCATACCATAATGAGAATAATAAAAGGAATTACCCCTTTGATAATATCCCCCATATTCACTCCCAACTCAGGTGGTGCAGTACCCCGACAAACGAAGATAGACATAGCCATCGGCGGTGTCTGAAAAGCCATCTGTAAATTAATACAGACCATCATAGCTGCCCATAAAGGATCAAATCCCAATTTTTGCAGAATAGGTGAAAAGACCGGGACAATAATAAAGACAATACCGATCCATTCAATAAACATACCTAACACAAACACAATAAGCATAACCATAAAGAAAGCTCCCCATCTTCCCCCCGGAACAGCCATGATTAATCGGGTGACCACATCTCCACAACCAGCACTCATAAATATCCCCACATAGGCGTAACTAAGGCCAGCAATAAGTAAGACAAAGGCGCTTACCCGCAATACTTCCAGGGCACTTTGTTTGACTAAATTCCAGTTAAACTTACGATAGGCGATAGCCAGGATTACTACTGCAAAACTTCCCATCGCCGCCGCTTCGGTAGGAGGAGCGATACCGGTATAAATAGTCCCTAAAACTGCAAAAATAATGATCATAGTAGGGGCAACTGCTCTTAATAGTTTTAAAGTCTTTGTCCAGGAAGACACCTTGCGTCTTTCTTCTTCAGGAATCGGTGGACCTAATCTGGGATTTAAGATACATCGAATGGTGATATAAGTAATATATAATCCAGAAAGAAGAAGACCAGGAAAGATAGCGCCCATAAACATCTTCCCTACCGATACCCCAGCTTGAGGACCATAAACTACCAGCATAATACTGGGGGGTATTAATATTCCCAGGGTACCAGCTGCCACGATAGTACCAGTAGCTAAAGATTTATCATAACCTCTTTTGACCATAGGGGCAAGGGCGATAAGAGTTAAGATGGTTACCGAGGCAGTAATAGTCCCCAGGCAAGCAGCCAGAATAGTTCCTACAATGATCGTTACTACTGCCAATCCGCCTTTAAAGCCACTTAACCATTCATATAGGGCATCATATAAATCCTCTGCTATTCCAGAACTCTGCAGTATCACCCCCATAAAAGTAAATAATGGCACAGCCAAATAAGGATAGTTTAAGGTTAACTCATAAAGTCGAGAATAGAGTATATGAAAGGTAATATTTGTTCCAAATATTAAACTACCCATTAAAAAGGCTACACTTCCTATCACCAGACCAATGGGAAAGCCAGTTAAGACAAGAACCAAAACTCCTCCCAGCATTAAAACAGTAATTATTTCTGGACTAAGTGCCATCAAACGGTTCCCCCTTTATTACCAAATAGAGATCCCGAATAAAATTCGCTATACCCTGGAGGGTTAACAACAAAATTCCTAGGGCGAAAACAGTTCTATAGGGAGCGGCAGGAGGATACCAGAAGGTAGAAATCATCGTCTCATTAATTCTCCAAGCCCTGATGGCCCAACTAATAGAAACTTTTAGGAGGGCACTAATAATGGGAAAGAAAAGAAAGATAGAAGAAAGAACATTCATTAAAGCCTTTTTTCGGGGAGAAAGATTGCGGTAGATTAAATCTACTCTGGTATGGTAGTCAAATAAATAATCATAAGCCCAACCCAGCACATATAATGCTCCACCCGCCATGCATAAGGTATCGTAAGCCCAGATGGTAGGCGCATTGAAAAAGTGTCTAGAGATAGTATCATATGCGCCTACCAGGACAAGGAGCCAACCGAACCATTTTGCCCCAGATACTGCAGCAATACTCATTGAATCAATAGTCTTTAAGATCTTTTTTAAGATCGGCATTTAATTTTTCACTCCTGGTTATTTTCCTGAATAAAGCTCCCAATAACTGTTCATAGATTGTAAGATATCCCTATAGATTTGATTTTCTTGGGCTGCCTTTTCCTCATAATACTTTTTCGCTTCTGTCATAAGGGCATTCTCTACTTCCGGAGTAAGTTTGTAGACCACACAGCCATATTCCTTAAATTTATCCATAGCTAGAAGAGACTGATAAACCAAGTATTCATGTTGAGCCTGAGTCCACTTATCCACTTCATCCTGTACTAATTGTTTAAGGTCATCAGGGAGTTTCTCCCAGGAGTTCTTATTTACATAGAAGCATTGCGGGTCACTTGGTGCACGGACTGGAGAAAGAACCACATATCTGGCAATTTCATTAAAATGCATATCCCAGTTAGAAGCTAAGGTTGAATACTCAAAGGCATCAATGGTTCCTCTCTGCATCGCTTCATAAAGTTCCCCGCCGGGTAAAAATACCACCGAGGCGCCCATACGGTTTAAAATTTCTCCTCCATCACCGGAAGCACGAATCTTTAAACCTCTTAGATCTTCAGGAGTTCTTATCTCCTTTTTGGAATGAAGGAAAACTTCCTCCGGTAAAGGTGATAAAGCTCCCGGGAAGGTTATTACATTAAAACCTTCCATCATCTTATTCATTAATTCTGCCCCTCCGCCATAGTTAAACCAGGTTCTTAAGGCTTCTCCCGGAAGTCCACCTGGGCGAGAACTGATAAGACCAGCAGCAGTCCATTTATCTAGGTTATACATCGGGCAAGTATAGCACATATCCAAAACGCCTTCACTTACCCCATCAAGCTCTTTAGTAGCTGGAACAACCGAACCACCTACAAATGCTTTGACCACTAAACGGCCGCCACTTGCTTTGGTAATTGCTTCACATAATTTATCATGGTAGATTTGTGAAGGATCAGTGGCAGGGCCATGACCAGAGGATTTCCAGGTAATCACTTCTGCTGCTCCTGCAGAAAATGACCATAGTAAGGCTAAAATTAATAGGGTAGAAACCAGGTATAATTTATTTTTATTACCAGAAAACATTTTCAAAACCTCCTCTTTAAAATAAAAATGTTTATTCTTTACTTTTCCAAGTATTAAATCTTTTATTTTAATAATGCAATAAATCTTAATCTAAATTTTTTCACCTCCTTCTTTAGTCAAAATTCCAGGATTTTATTTCTCTTTAAGTCTTCAGGATAGAAAAAAACTCCAAATAAAAATTTTTGATTCTATTATATCATCTTAATTAAAACATTTAAAAATTTAAAAAAGATTTTTCAGATTTTCAGTCAAAGCTTGTCTAATTCTCTTTTTAATCAACTGCATTTTATTTTCTCTAGTTTCCGTCAAGCTCATGGGGGGATCGCTCACCTTCACCAAAATATCTATTCCATGTTGATAAACCACATGGGCATCATCACTAAGAATAGCAGCAATGGCGACTACCGGAATGTTATATTTCTTAGCTATTTTAGCCACTCCAATGGGGGCTTTCCCATAGATAGTCTGTCTATCTATCTTTCCTTCACCAGTAATCACTAAATCCGCATGCTTCAAGTTCTCCTCTAATCTCACTGCCTTCATCACTACCTCAATTCCTGGTTTAATCTCCGCATTTAAAAAAGCGATTAAACCAGCACCTAATCCTCCCGCTGCTCCTGCTCCAGGTATATCGCTTACCTCCTTGCCCAAATCTCTTTTAATAATCAGGGCAAAATGATGCAGCGCCTTATCTAACTCTTCTACCATCTCGGGGGTGGCTCCTTTTTGAGGACCATAGACATGGGATGCGCCTCTTGGTCCACAAAGTGGATTCGTCACATCAGAGGCAACCAATACTTGAGTAGTCTTTATACGTGGATCAATCGATTCAAGATCAATCCTTTCAATCCTCTGCAATTCCCTTCCTCCCCAACCTATCTCTTTACCTTCCCTATCTAATAATTTAACTCCCAGAGCTTGAGCCATACCTGCTCCTCCATCATTGGTTGCACTACCGCCAATTCCGATGATCATTTTTCTACAATTTTGATCTAGGGCTGCCTGAATTAGTTGACCGGTCCCGTAGGTAGTGGTAACTAAAGGGTTCCTTTTATCTTTAGGAATTAAAGTCAAACCAGATGCTTCAGCCATTTCAATAACTGCAGTTTTTCTGTCTCCTAGAATTCCATAGGAAGCAAAAACTTCATCCCCCAAAGGCCCATAGACTTTTTCTTTTCTAATCTCTCCCCCAGTTGCATCTACCATGCACTGTACTGTTCCTTCTCCTCCATCAGCCAGAGGAATCTTTACTATGGTAGAGTCTGGAAACAGCTCTTCTACCCCTTGATTTATCGCTTCTGCCACATCAAGGGCAGACAAACTACCCTTAAAAGAATCGGGAGCAATAATTATCTTCATTGGCTTTCCTCTTTCTATATTTTAATTACTAAAATTAAAGTCTCCTATTAGTGAACAAAATTTTAATAGCTATTTATTTTTTTGATCTTATCCATTCACTGTACAATTTTACACCATCTTCAATGCTGTATTCTGGCTGATATCCTAACTCTTTCTTTGCTCTGGTTATATCGAGTCCTTCTACTCTATGCATGAGTATTCCTTTTCCTAAAGAAATATCTACAGGAAAGTAAGTATATTTTTTACATAAGGCTATAACTTCCTCAACTTTATAAGATTCTCCAGAAGAAAAATTATAAATTCTAGAATCAGGATTTTCCTTGTTAAATAATAAATAAATTCCCTGAGCAGCATCAAGAATATAAGTAAAGTCTATTATCTGATCCCCTCCCCTAATTGAGGTTAATCTTTCAATTCCTTCCAAAATTCCAAAAGTTAATTTATATAAAGTAAAAAATGTAGAAGGCATTCTTCCTGGACCATAAACAAAATATAGTCTTCCTATACGAAAATCTATTTGATAATTATTTGCATATTGCAGACCGATTAACTCAGCAGCAGCTTTAGAAGCTGCATATAAATCCAGAGGTTTAATACCATCTTCTTCTTTTGCTTTGCCTTTTTTCTCCCCATAAATTGCTCCAGTACTGGTAAAAACAATTTTTTTAATCCCAAATATTCTAGACAATTCTAATATATTTAAAAGACCCATAACATTAAGCTGAATATTAAAATATGGATTTTTAGGAACAAATTCTCCCATAATTGCTACTGTATGAATAATTCCTTCAATATCACGGTGGTACTCCTTTATAGTATCTGTTAGTTTGGCAAAATCGAGTACATCTCCTTGAATAAAAAGGAATTTTTCCTGGTAATTTTCCAAATAGTCAGGACATTTATTATTAATATCATAAATAATAACATCTTGATTATTCTTAGCAAATAGATAAGCAATCCACGATCCTATATGCCCATAACCTCCAGTGATAAAAACTGACATAAAATAGATCTCCTTTTAGCTAAAATAATAATAGAAATATAAAGATTTAGTGTGATGAATTTTTCATATAATCTTTCCTGATCTGATTTATTTTATGGTAAAGTCCTGACCCATTTATCACCTGGTATAGTTGATCATGAATTTCTGCGAGATCTTGATAAATTTTATTATGTAAACTAATGGGTTTTTTTTGATTAGAATAATCTAACTTGGTCATAAAATTGACTGCAGTGACAATGTTATTATATAAACCAAGTTTTGCGGCAGCAATTATAGCAGCCCCCAGTGAAGAAGTATCTTCATAAATAGTTTTGATCACTGTTTTACCATAAACATCAGCTTGAATTTGATTAAATACTTCAGCTCGAGTTAAACCTCCACTTACTCTTACTTCTTTTACATCTCCGGTATATTTTTCTATAATCATTATATTTTTTCGTATCTCCAAAGCTATACCTTCTAAAATTGCCCTAATAATTGAAGAACACTTATGGTTTAATGTCAAACCAAACAGAATTCCACGAGCTTCTGGATTCCAATAGGGAGCTGCTGAAGCAGCAAAATGAGGAATTAATAATAAACCGTTTGCACCTACCTGCTCTTTTTCAGCTTCCAAATTCATAAAAGAATAAACATCGGTGTTGATTTCTTTCTGATTATCTTTATGAAAATAATAAACCTTATCCCTAAACCACCTATATATTGAACCAGTGGTAAAAATACCGGCTTCCAGTACCCACTTACCAGCTATGGAAGAAGCACTGCAAATTAACCGCAAATTAATGTCCTTAAACGGCTGATTACAATGAGTTAAAATAAAAGAACCCGTTCCTGTATTTACTTCTAACAATCCTTCTCTTACTATACCTAATCCAATAGCAGAGCATTGTTGATCACCTCCTGCCGATATTACTGGTATACCCTCAGGCAAACCAAGTATAACCGCAGCAGAATGATTCAACCTGCCAATAATTGAACCTGGCGGAACCACTTCTGGTAATTTATCAAAATCTATTCCTACATCATTTATTAAATCCTCTTCCCATTTGAATTGGTCAATATTAAAAAGTAAAGTTCTAGATGCTTGAGTCCAATCAGTTTTAAATAAACCGGTTAAAAAACATATAATAAAGTCTTGAACTGGAAGAAACTTAAATGCCTTTTTATAAACTTCTTCTTTATTCCTTTTTAGCCATAGTAATTTTGGTAAGGTAAAATAGGGATCAATTCTTAATCCGGTAATATTATAAATCTCTTCTAATGTATATGTATTTATTAGAAACTTAGCTTCTTCTATGGCTCTTTTATCCTGCCACAAAATAGCATTATCTAAATGGTTACCTTGTTTATCTACAGGAATAAAAGTGGATCTTTGTGAGGTAACCGAAATCGCATATAATTTCTTTGTATCAATTTTTAAACTGCTAACTGCCTCTTTTACTGTTTTTCGAACTGCCTCTAACCAGGTGGCCGGATCATGTTCAATCCATCCCGGAGACAAATATATACTCTGATATTCTTGATATGACTGGCTGAGCTGTTCACCCAGCTCATTAAAAATACTGGTACGGCAACCCGTTGTTCCCAGATTGATACACAAAATCATCGGATTCATACAAATACCTCTTCTGGAATAAAGAAAAGTAATTAAATTAAACTACCTTTTTTATCAAACTTTAAAGAAAAAAAATCACCTATAAATTTAATATCTTTTCGATCTTGTAATTCTTTATACAAACCTTCAGATACCTGCATCTCACCTTTATGAGATGTACTATCAATTATACATAATTTAACATTCTTAATATTTTTCTTGCCTTCTATACGCATTAGACCGTTTAAGGAATTTAAGGCAATCCTTATTCCCTGCAAATCATTTTCAGCGATAAGCGGGATTTTCCCTTTATCCAGAAAAGTAGTAGTAATTACATTGTTATAAGTTATCTTTAAATTAATTTTATCAAATAATTTCTTGGTGATTATATCTGCCTGACCTATCCCAATAGCATTACCATAACTCTCTTTAGTCAAATTAAGGGCAACAATGCGTTCAATTAAAGGATAACCAAAATTTCCTTTTCCGGCGGCATATTTTTTTTCTGGGTCACTCTCTCCCCATACTCCTTTTCTTCCTATTAAATTAGTATCCATACATGTCCCGCTAATATTCTTTCCAATATTTCTAATAACTAATACATCGCATATTCTAAATGGTAACCACGGATAATACTTTCTGGCTAATTTATATAATACTTTTTCTCTCTCTGGAATATCAATCGGATCAAGTATCTCTAGATACGCTGTATTGCCTCGTGCATTCTCAACTATCGCTATGCCAGCAATAATCTTTTTAGTATTCAATACAACTCTGGCACTGGATGGAATAAGATTTTTAAGCCCCCAAACTCCGTAGGAGTGAATAACTTCAGCCTGTTTTTGTTTCCCTAAACCGATGGTCATCATTTTCAATAAACCACTCTCGGTTATATTATCATAGTCAGTATGCTTTTTAATGCGATTAACCACAATAATCCCATCCGCTTGATAAGCATATCTATCTATATATACAGGGGTATTATACTCAGTTTCTCCAACCTTAATTACCTTCATACTTGATTTAATAGGAGCATTTAAATTTTCTTCAGTAATTCCTAAAGATTTTAATATCTTTTTCTGTCCCTTGGCTGTTCCTCCCCCATGACTACCCATAGCAGGAATAATAAAGGGATAACCACCATATTTTTTAATCTCTATGATCAATTGTTTAATTATAGGGACTATATCCTTTATCCCACGGCTGCCTACGGTTATAGCGATTTGATCCCCCGCCCTAATTTTGGAACTTAAATTGAATCTATTAATTTTATTTGTTAGCTCACTTCGAATATCCTCAATTTCTGGATGAGGATAAAATTGTTGTAATTGAATAACTTTAGGTATCTCCAATTTTATAGATCACCTCCCTCTTCACACCTTGACTTAATCAAGAGAATTTGAATCAGATAATATTGTCATAATTTTAAGATAACTCAGTGCAATTTAAGTTTTTTGCAATTTAAGTTTTTTAAATTGTTTTTATCTAATCAAAAGAGCTTATTTTACCCCGGGTAAATAATTTTATTTTCGCTTTAATTACTTCCAGCATAGATTCTTTTAGGCTACGGGAAATATCTGATAAGTGACCTTGGAAATCTTCTTTAAGTATATTTTTCAATTGTTTAATCGCTGCATTAGAAATTTCTGTATTAATATTTATTTTGGATATTCCTTCATCTATTGCTAACAAAAGATCTTCTTCGGTATTTCCAGAACCACCATGCAAAACCAGGGGAAGGGAAGCTACTCTGGCAATTTCTCTTAAACGATTATGATATATTCTTGGTTTGCCAATGTAGTTGCCATGAATCGTTCCAATGGCTATAGCTAAGGCATCACATTCTGTCTGTTCAAAAAATTCCTTTGCTTCCTCAGGTTTAGTTAATTGTTCTTCGGTAATAATTTGACCTACATCCTTTACTGGTACACAACCTAACTCTGCTTCTACACTGACCCCGACCGCATGGGCTAATTTAACTATTCGCTTAGTATTCTCTATATTTTTGTTCAGACTTAAATCTGAACCATCATACATAACTGAAGTGAAGCCAGCCTGGATAGCTCTAATAATGAGGTCTTCTGATTTACAATGATCCAGATGAAGAACAATGGGTAAGCTAGTTCTATGCGCCAGCGACTTAACACACTCTGCAATTAATTGTATATCAGTTATCAAACTAACTTTTTCACCAAAAGCAATAATAACCGGGCAATTTAATGAAACAGCAGCTTCGAATACGGATTGAACAGTTTCTAGATTATGGACATTAAATGAACCAATAGCGTATCCCCTTTGCCTGGCGGGGATTAAAATTTCGTTTAGGTTAGTTAACATTTTATAATCTCCTTACCTTCTCTAACCATCCCAGGAATTCTTTATTTTCCAATACTTCAGGATTAACCACAAAATGTGGTTCTTTATTATCCAATAATCTGTTTATATCTTCTACCAATAACAAGGGTGACTTAGTTAGGGCTTCTCTTGTTGTTCCAGCAAGATGAGAGGTTAAAGTAACATTATCAAGCATTAACCAGGGACTATCTTTAGGAATGGGCTCTTCCCAAAATACATCTAAAGCAGCGCCAGCGATTTTTCTCTCCTTCAATAAATTAAACAGAGCGTCTTCTTTAATTAAACCAGCGCGAGCAGTATTAATGAGGTAGGCAGTCTTTTTCATTAAAGCTAATTCCCGCTCTCCCAGCATATTCTTATTCTCTTCTCCCAGGCGGGCATGTAAAGAAACAAAATCTGAGTTCTGCAATAAATATTCTAAATTAACTTTTCTAGCCTTATATTTATGAACGATCTCTTCAGAAATATAAGGGTCAAAAACTAGGATTTCCACTTCAAAACCACTTAACTTTTTGGCTACTAATTGTCCGATATAACCAAAACCGATCAATCCAATAATCTTTTCTTTTAGTTCTGGTATCATATCAGAATTAACATAGTTTTTTCTCCACACACCATTTTTTAAAGCATAGTGACTGCGAGCAATGTTTCGCATTTCTGCAATAATTAAACCTATAGTGAAATCTGAAACTGCCTGTGCATTTCGCCCTTCCAGGTGATGAACCAGTATCCCTTTTTTTGTAGCATAATTAATATCTATATTTTCCAATCCTCCCCGGGCTACACCAATTAATTTAAGCTGGGGAAGTGCATCAATTGTTTCTTTAGATAGTGGACAAAATAGAACTAATAAAATTTCGGTAGCTTTATTTGCCATAGATATCTGAGAAACCACTTTTTCCGCGGAAGGGCCCTCTTTCTCAATAAGCAATCTTCTCTTTTGTAATTTATCCCAATCCCTTTCCCAATCATTTGATTCTATATTGGCTTCTTTTACGTGCAATCTTCTGGCTGCTTCAGCAAAGTACTGGCTAGATATCATAGCATCTCCAATACATAAAATATTCATTTTAAACTCCCATCATAATAAAACTTGATAATGCTTAATTATTTTTGAACTTAAAAATAGTTCCGATAAAAACTCATCATTTTAACATTTTTTGTATAATACTAACTATAAATAATTAATCAAATGAAAAGGGTATTAAAGTATATACTAAGCTTTAAAATATTTAACCTTGGCTTTTTAAAACTAGATAAGGACCTTCTTTTAGAAAAGCCATACTAGGATTTTCTTTTTGTGAAACACAGTAATAAACTGCCCTCTGCAGCATTTCTGTAATATCTGGAGCAGATCCTCTGGTAAACTTATAACCACTTATTCCGGGCAAAGTGGCCAGGATCTCAGGAGGGATATTCACTGTGCAATAGATAAGATTTTCAGTTCCTCCTATCCTGGTGAAGACCTGTTCCCATTTTTGTACTTCCCACTGGTCGTGGGTAAAAGTCCACTCCGGGCTTAAAAGCAAGAGATAGAAATTCCCCACCCCCACTTCTTGGAATCTTTTCAGTAAATCTTTGTAATAATTACTACCAATGGATTCTTCATCCTGATTATGAGCTAAAAGGATAATCTTTCCTCCCTTCTTTACTGCCGGTAAGGCAGCCCAGGCTCCTTTCACAGCTTGATAATGGTTTATGGCAACTTTACTGCCATGAGTCAAGACTAAATCATATTTTTTTTCTAAATGAATTTCACAATATTTCCTTAAATGTTCAACTGCTCTTTGATGTGATCTTTCTAATTCACCAGTAGTAATGCCACAGATATGCAATTCACCATCCAGTAAAACATTTACTGCAAAATCTACCCTAACCTTTCTAGCTACTTCTAAAGCAAACTCATGACAGGGGTTATCATTAAAGATAAGATTGTCAGCATTAGGGTTAGCCATATATTCAGGTCCATGAAAAACTCGAGTAGCTTCTATATTGATTAAACCAGGGCAAATAGCTTTTCGACCTCCTGAGGCACCAGCCATAAAATGAGCTTCTACTAAACCAGTAATAATATGTAAGTCTGCCTGAAGAAAATCTTGGTTAATCTTTACTGGCACTCCTTTAATATTACCAATAGGAATCAAATCTGAACTATAGCAGTTATGGTCAATAATAAGATAGCTATGATATACTTTCTCTCCAAAAGCCATCTTTTTCCAGGTAGCAGTAGTGGGACTATGGGTTCCTGCGCCGATAATAATTTTAATATTCGATCTTTTGATGCCCACTAAAGTCAGTCGATCTAAGATGGGGGATAAGATATTTTCCTCCTGGTCAACATTATAAGGAACTGGCCGGGTATTATCAGATACTGCAATGGCTACGGTAAGTTTATCAACAGGCTTCTTTTGAGCTTTCACTATCTCTTCAATAGTCAAACTATGAATAGGGTGTTCAAAGGCATACTCAATTTCCTCTTTGACATTCTCTAAAGGGGGAATTTTTTTCATCTGCAAGATATCACACCCAGGAGGAACTTTCAAAGTAATATAGTCATCCAGATATTCAATATTTATTTTTTTCCAATTAGCAGAATTAATATGGAAATGCTTAGAAAAATTCTTATTCATTGTTTATCTCAAATAATATTATATTAATCAATTTACGAACATTAACTAAATGCGCTTATCAACCACCAAATTGCTTGAACATCCCAAGTGAACATCAATCTATTTTATTTATACTATCTAAAATTACATTGTACTGGGCAACCAAAGAATTATTTGTGGAAAGGCAATCATTATCAACAAGCCAATACCAATAAGAGCAATAAAAGGAATAACCCCTCGAATAATATCAGAAGTAGTAATACCCAGCTCAGGAGCTGCTGCTCCTTTTAGAAAGAATATGGCATAAGCAAAGGGAGGGGTTAAAAAGGACATCTGTAAATTAACAATAATCATCATAGCAAACCATAAAGGATCAAAGCCCAATCGGGGAATAATAGGAGCCAGTATAGGAACCATCACAAAGATAATACCAATCCAATCTATAAACATTCCTAAAATGAAACAAATTACCATAACTAAAGCAAAGGCCCCCCAACGACCACCAGGTATTGATAAAATGAAATTCTCTACTACTCCACCGCCTCCAGCACTTAAAAAAATACTGACAAAAGCAGTAGAACAGCCAGCTATTAGAAGGACCATCCCGGTCAATTTAATAGTGCTAATCGCAACATCTTTCAATACCTTCCAACTGAAACGACCATAAACTATGGTTAAGAGTGTAGCTACCGCAGATCCTACCGCTGCCGCTTCAGTAGGAGAGGCTAAACCTAAATAGATTGCCCCCATAACTGAAAGAATTAATAAAGCAGTAGGGGCCATAGTTAGAATTAACATCTTTATTTTCTGTCCCAGGGTAAAGGCATTTCCCTCATCAGTGGCAGAAGGTGCTATTGATGGTTGCAGATAGGCACGTATGGCAATATATAACATATATAAACCAGAGAGAAGGAATCCTGGCATAAAGGCAGCCATAAATAATTTTCCTACGGAAATCCAGGCCACTGGCCCATAAATGATAAGCATAATACTGGGCGGAATCAGGATACCTAAACTTCCTCCGGCACAAATTGCTCCGGTGGCTATACCTTTGTCATAATTCCGCTTCATCATAGCCGGCAGAGCAACTAAAGTTAACATAGTGATCGAAGCAGCAATAATACCCACACAAGCAGCCATAATCGTTCCGATTAAAACACTGGTGATAGCCAATCCCCCTCTAAATTTACCAAAAAATACATATACCGCATCATACATCTTTTCCGCAATACCAGATTTTTCCAACATATTGCCCATAAAAACAAATAAAGGAACAGCCATAAATCCATAGTCAGTGATGATGGCATAAAGTCTACTGTAAATTATGTCAAAAGCTGTTGGTCCAAATAACAAATATCCGGTTATTACCCCCACTCCTCCAATAGGAAAAGCCAGAGGAAATCCGGTTAAAATACCCAAAAACAATCCTACAAACATAGCAACTGTAACAACCTCAGGGCTTACGGCAATATTCATCACAATAATTCTCTCTTTCTAATTAAAAAATATAATTCTTGAGTAAATTTAGCTATACTCTGCAGAGTAAAAAGGATAAAAGCAGCTACCAGTACAGTTCTAAAAGGAGCTGCAGGTGGCAACCAGCTACTTTCCACCATCTTTTCGCCTACTTTCCAGGAAAAAATAGCCCATTTTATTCCAGAAGTTAGCAGAATAATACAGATGGGAAAAAGAAAAATAATAGAAAAAATGACATTAACTAAAGCCTTCACCTTACGGGAAAAGCGAATATAAAGAACATCTACCCGAACATGGCCTTCATGTAAATAAGTATAGGACCATCCAAAAGCACCAAAAGTACCCATAAGCATTTTAGAAGTTTCTAATGCCCACTTAGTAGGATTATTAAAAACATATCGGGAAACCACCTCATAACAGAGAACAAACACCAGAGCCATCATTAAAAATTTAACTGCTTGACCAGCAAGTTCACTTAGACTATTAATGAAAAGTAAAAATTTTTTCATACTCAGGGATATACTCCTTCTTCCTTTCTAACCTTGCCTCAAATAAATATACCTTGAGGCAAGGTTAGAAAAAATTTTCTCTACCTATAAATATTCAAACTATAGAAAGAAGTGAACTTCATAGGCTTTTTACTTTATGCCAAGTTGTTTGCAAATCTCAGCAAATTTCATCATAGAATTATATACTCTTTCATAATTGGGATCCTTAGCACATTCTTCCTGGTAATATTCATTTGCCTTCTCATACATTAATTGTTCAATATCTCCAGGTATATTTTGTACTACTGTGCCATACGTCCTAAACTTCTCTATCGCTTCCACATCCATAAGTAATTCTTCAATAAAGAATTGACGGGAAACTTGATGAGCAGCCATTTCTACGATTCTTTTTAAATCATCAGGAAGTTCATCCCACTTCTTTTTATTTACAAATAGAGATTGAGCATCACTGGGAGAACGAGAAGGAGATAGGTACAAATATTTCGCTACTTCCTGGAAACCCATTCCCCAGTTTAAAGAGGGGGTAATATATTCAAAAGCATCAATTACTCCTCTTTTCATTGCTTCATAAATTTCTCCACCCGGGAGAAAAACAGGGGAAGCTCCCATCTTCTCAAAAATTGAATTAAGAGCTGTAGTCCCCATTCTTATCTTTAATCCTTTGATATCGGAAGCTGAATTTAAGGCTTTATTACTATGTGCCCATACTTCCGCTGGATGAATGGTGAGCTGTTCTATAAATTCTACCCCAATAGGTCTATACAATTCTTTAGCTAAAGCAACTCCTTCGGAATCGAGCCACATCATAAATTGGTTGCCAGTTAAACCTCCCACGCAACTAGTATAAAAGACTCCGGCTGGAACATATCCAATCGCCCAACCAGCAGATACATGGGAAGCCTCAACTGAGCCAGCCAGCACTCCATCAAACTCTTTACCTGCAGGAATTATAGCACCAGCAGTAAATGCTTTTACCTGCAAACGTCCTCCGCTAGCTTCAGTTACCAGCTTGGCAAATCTGTCTGCACCCTGAAAGCCAAAGTCTCCCGCTGCACACATGGATTGTAATCTCCAACTTATCACCTTTTGCTGGCCAAATACAGAAATACTTAAAGAGCAAATTACCAAAATCACTAGAATCAACCCTAAAAATTTCTTCATTTTACTTTCCTATCCTCCTTTGTAAAAATAATAAATATATACTTAGTTTAGAAAATAATATTTTCTTAATCTCCCACCTACCTTTCTTTTCTAAATACTATTTAATATATTCTATGCCTATTACTCAATTTCCTTTATTAAATTAAGATATTAATTTAGGAGCATCCCAGTTTTTGAAATTCCAATATTATTCCAAGATACATAATTTCTTTTTTATTATACATTTTTATATATCATACATACGGCAAAAAATAATCTATTTCCTTTGTACAATAATATAAATAATGAACTTTTATATAATTATATTTTGTATCTAATGCACAAAGTGGTATAGTGGATACTTCTCTGTTTCGTCTTACACTTATAATTTAAAGACCTTATAATATATAGGTTTCAGAGGCAGATTGCGAAATAACGCGTATAAGAGGAAATTTTTTCTCGAGCCATAGTTTATCCCTTGAAAATTGCACTTTTATGGTCGATTTTTCATATATTTAAAAACTTATAATTGTCTATTTATCAGAGTTTGGTGAATTTATAGAGAAGGTATTTTATTTTTTGTAAAATATAAGCAATAATTTAAAAATTATTTATCTGTTCTGTAAATGTGTTGATATTAAATATTTTATCGAAATATTTAAGTAAGTTTAAAAATCTTGTTTTACCTTGAGTGGTAAGCCAATAATTCCCATCGGTAATCCAATAAAATTTAAAATTATTAAAATTCTCTTTAATATAATTATTTAAATCTATATATTCATTTTGATTTATCCCAATTTTTGTACCTTCTGTAGAATAGAAATTTATTTCAAATAAATATTGAGGTTTATTATTATGGAAAATAATCAAATCAAATTTTTTTAGTTGATTATCTTTAATTTTGATTATTTTATCGATGTAGCGTTCGGTACAAAATAACTTATTATTCTTTAACATAGGGTCATTAAGCTGATCTTCTAAATTATGTTTTAATATTTTTATCCCAGCCTTATTTAATAGATGGTCAATATTTTTATAGCCTTTATTCTCTAATATCTTTCTAATCTTAATTTTAGGGTAATTCCCATGAAGACTTTTAGTATCAAGAGGTATCCTTTTATTCCTTAGATATTCTCCAATATTGATGGTGCTAAGTACCTCATTTAACTTCAAATTATTTAATAAATAATTAGAAAATCTTATAGAAAAATCTTCAAATTCGCTTTTTTGAATTCTTGTTTCCAAAATAGAATTATTTTTAAAACTTTTTTCTATATATTTTGAAATAGTAAATTTAAAATTTGCAATCAAATATTTTTTTTCATAGCAATCTAAACGTGAAGTAAAATCATTATAAGCTAAGTTTTGATCAATTGTTTTTAAAAAAATTTTTCTGAATTCTAAATCGTGTTTAAGATTTAAAATCATATATTCATATATTGCATTAATATCTAAAGAATTAAGCTTTACTATATCAAATACAAAATGGATAAGTTGAGCATTAGTAAATCTTAATAATTGAAAGATATTTTGAAAGATAATAAAACTGCGAGGATAATTTTTTACATATTCAGATAAATCGTTTATATTCCATTGTCTTCTTGATTCTAATAAAGATATTTCTTGTTTTAACTCTTCTATGGGAATATTAGCGTTTTTAAACTCATCACGAATAAACTCCAAAAAAGAAACTTTAGAAGCAAAGTCAATATAAAAATTTTCCGGGCTTTGCATTTAGTTTTCCTCTTTTATTACTTTGTAAACAAGTAGATATTGATGCACTATTTTTAAATAATTACTTGAGCTTTGATTTTCTAAATTTATTTCTTTTACCCCTTTTTTTGTTACAATCACAATTTCTTTAAGCCGTAACATTTTTTGTGTAAGCAGGTCAATTATTTCTTTTGCTAATGGTTGTATATACCCCCCTTCTCGAATATCCTGTGTTTGGATTACCATATATCCGTTATTATTTATTGTTTTAAGCTCTCTATTTACAACTTCATTTATTTTTTGTAGATAATATTTTATGTTTAGTATTGAATTATTATTCAAATATGGTGATTTAATAAAGATTAATCTCTTATTTTGCTTTTCTTTTTTCAGACTACCCTTGCCCTCGTACTTGGACTGAGAGTTTAAAAATATTGTTAAATATTCATTTCCCTCTGAATATCTATTTATTACATTCTGGTTTAAGTGCTCTTCAAAATCCTTCTCTGGTAAAACCCAAACCGTTGTCGTTTCAAGCTCATTTAATTCTCTCTTTAACAAAGTTCTGCCTAAGACAGAAGTAATTACATTGTAACCTATTCCTCTTTCTTCTATTCTTAAAACAGAGGATTTGGGTTTTTCAAAAATGGGTAAATACTCATGAGCTAAAAGGAGAAAATTATATTTGATACTATGGTTATACCAAAATCCCGTCGTTTTACAGTTATGTTGTCTTTTTATGATTAATTCTCTTAGTTTGAAACCTGCTTTTAAATAAACATTGATAAGTTTAAAACCTAAGGGAACTATATATTTTTTTCTTCGGGTATCTCCTATTAAAATAGCACATTGCCTTTCTGGTTTTAACACTCTAAAACTTTCTTGGGCAACTTTTGCCATTTCTTCTAAAAATTTATCAATATCTAGAAACGATAAATCTTCTTCTTTAGAATCCGTATAATGAATAATGTTGGCATAGGGAGGATGAGCACAAATTAAATCTATGGAATTATTTTTTAAGGATGAGAGATCCCTTGCATCACCAACTAATAATATAGGTTCATATATTTGGGAATGATCAGTATTAAAAAATAAATAAGATGAATCAATATTAAAGTTTATATTCTTTTTTGCTAATTCAATAGCTTTGTCATTAATATCAAACGCGATACATTTTCTGTTTAATAATTTGCATTCTACCGCTGTGGTGCCTGCACCGCAAAAATAATCTAAAACCAATTCACCAGGTTTGGAATATTTAAGAATTACATTTCGAGGGATATAGGGTGACCAATTCCCTCGATATTCTCCACTATGAGTTGCCCAATTTCCTCTTTGTTTAAAGCTCCAAACGCTAGATGCTTCTTCTTTAAAATCTTTAGGATATAGATTTTTAACTTTTTTAGAAATTTTTAAAGAGCTAACATTTAATCCATGTGATTGAGTGATAAGTCGTTCAATATATCTAAAGGTAACCCCATATTTACGACCTATTTCTATGTCAAGTGTTCCTTTTTCTTTCTCCCTCAATATTGCTTCTCGAAGTTCTTGCTCCGTTTTTAAATTTGTTTCTTTATTATTCATCTTGCCTCACATCTTATTAAATCTAATTTTTATTAAATCTACTATATTAGTAATATATAACAAAAAGTGTAGTACCAATTTAATTATATCAATCTCATTAAAAATATTCGATAAAACTTTCAAAAATCTTTTTTCTCACAATTTTTTCTTTAGTTTTCAAATGAAACCTTGACTTATATTATTTATATAATTAAGAAACTGGGTTAGCTGGTAACAGCTGGTTTATAATTTTATTTATCTTTGTCACTTTCTTGATATATCTTCATCTTTAAAGCAATGCGGAGTTGAACTGCATCATCAAAATTCTTAGGGTCTAAACCGGTCAGCTCTTTTATTTTTTTTAACCTATATAACAAAGTATTACGGTGGGTATAGATTGCTTGAGCAGTCCTGGCAATACTTAAGTTATTATCAAAAAAAGCATTTAAAGTAGCTAATAAGGTTTCACTTATTTTCTTCCCCTTAATATCTTTTACCGAATAAAAAGTCTTTTTTATAATCTCTTGCTGAGTATCTTTTTTTATCTCAGTTAAAATCCTCCCTATACCCAGATCATTTATATGATAAATATTCCCTGCCCTTTCCAACTTTGTACCTACATCTAAGGCCTGAGTAGCCTCTTTAAACGATTTACTCAGGCCTCTAACCCCTTGATAATATCCCCCCACTCCAATAGTTACTTTAAATTTCAATTTTTGAGAGATAATATTTTTTATTTGCTCCCCTATTTTAAATATTTTTTTTCTTAAAATCTCCTCCGAATCCTCTAAATCTATGGTTTTCAAAACTACAAATCTATCCCCCCCAGTATAAGCTACAATCTCTTGGGGGGTATCCATAAATATTTCCTGGATAGTTTTTACTACTTCATTTTTTAATCTCTGCAAATAAATTTCTCCCTCTTTCATCCCTTTGAATGTCTGTAAGCTCTGTTTTGCAGCCTTTTCAAACTGATAAATATCTATTACCAGAGCTACTCGAGGAATAAGAATATCATATCCGACAATTTGCCCTCGAGTGATAAATAACTCTTGATTATTTCCAATTCTTCCCGAAATTAAATCCTGAATAAAATTCTCTCGAGCCTGTTGTTCTAACTGTAATTCTTTTAACAAAAATTCCTGCTGCAACATCATCTCTACAGTCATCTTAATTACTTCTCCGAAAGGACTTACTTCATTTGGTTCGCCAGTAATACCTACTACTCCAATAATTTTATTATTATATTCTATAGGAAGGTTAATTCCGGGTTTTGCCCCTACTAAATGTTTTATATCCTTAGAATAAATTTCCAATTTTTTTCCTTCTTTGATTACCTGGGCGGCTCCTTCATGAAATTGATTCAAACGACTTTTATCTCCTGAGCCAATAATTACTCCATTTTCATCCATAACATTAATATTTCTTCCCAAGATCTTCATAGTTTTGTTGACTATATCCTGAGCAAGTTGATGAGTAATTTTCATAATAAATCTCTTTTCTTCGCTCGATAAATTTTTTGATAAAGAAAGTAAAATTTATTTATATTGATAATAATTATTGAAGATGAAAAATTACTGTAAAAATCATCTTTCTTCTCTAAGTAATTAAATTATTCGGCAAAATAATTAAAAAACCTTTTTTTCTGTATTTATTAATCCAATAATAATGTATCTACCTTATTCACTTTATTCAATTTAGACTTGCCCCGGCAAATAGAGGCAAATATACCTAAAAAGCAAAGGATAGTAAGAATAGTGGAAGTACCGCCAATCCTCTCTAAAATTCACAACACCTTACCTCTTTCTTTACGGAGGTAGATAGAACTCAATAAGGGAGCTAGAGTAAAAACAATTATTCCCACCAGTAGTAGTTTTTCCTCTCGTAGATATCCACTAATCTACCAAAAGGTAAAATAAAAATAGTAATAAATAAATTCAAAGATAAAACTATCCAGTTTATGGTCACTGTGCTCATTTGAAAATCTTTACCAAGATGAGGAATAGCTACATTAATAGAAGAAATCATAATATATAAAGTTCAAAAAAGGCAACCAGAGTGGAACTAAACAATATTGAAAGAGGAATTTTTTTGCTTTTTTACCGGGAAATATTTTCATGAAATAAGAAGGTAGAGCTAAAGAATAAAGAAGCTTTAAGCTAAGAAAGGTAAACCATCGGCAATGATGGGACGCAAAGTCACGGATCCCGATATTTCCAATTCCTTCCCTTTTTTTATTTTACAAGGGATAGACTTCTATTTTTCCCAGTTGCGCATCTGGTGCCACCATTTGTAGGAAGCAATGGATATCATTTAAATGTTCTCTCAATCATTTTTCTTCTATACCTGACGGAGTATACACCGTATAAAGAACCTCCTTGGTAAATTTGGTTATCTGGGTGCGATCATCCGAACCATAAATAATGTTGGATATAACTCCCTCTCTATCTGCCATCATTATATCTCCGGAAATCAATTCTTTTTCTGTTCCATTCAACAATCTATATTTTTCATTTCCGGTAGATAAATCCACCTTTATCGACGGAGCAATCGAATGGATATCGTGTCCGGTAGTAAGCAGCAGATTTTTTAATTCCGCCTAAACATAATTGCCACCAAGAGAATAACATCCGGGTTTGACCTCTTTTTAAAAATTAATGATTCCAACTGAAGTAGAATATGATAGGCTTTTTTGAAACGATGGCTCCAATCCACCCTCCCGGATAGGCAGCTTTTAAATCTTTAGTAATTTGTAATACTTGATTTTCTCCTACTTCATCGTATAAAATCATTTTATTCCGTTTATTAATTACTTATTTTCACCATATCTTTTAATTATTTATTATATTGCAAATGCTAAGTTAGTTAAGAACTTATTCTTTTTCTCTCGGTCATGTCCATAACTTGCAGGCATCTTTCCTTATCTTAAGATAAGATAGCCAATTTCAACTCTACCTACCTATTTTTTTTGACAGATGAATCAGGTTAATGTCTACTTCCAGATAAGTGTAAAATATTTATATATAATTTCCTCCCTTTTGGTCAAAATATCTTTACTGTACAAAAAATGATTAAAAAATATTTCTAGATTAGATTCAAAGGTTAATTATTTTTTTTCATTCTTTTCTCAACAGAATAGCTGTGAACACTATTATCCAGACCACATACCCATAGGCATTAATACGCTCATAAATACCCACCCATGGAGTGGGCACTCCTGCGGCAATCCCGGAACTAGCTATACCCGTTAAGATCCCAAATAGGAGTAGTACCAGGATAGTAGCAATAGAGTAGAATTTAAACCATTTCCCATTTATTTTAGATCCAAACCAGATAATTAACAGGAATAGAATTGGGATAATGCTATAGATAATGATATGCATAGTATCACTGAAGGTCTTTTCTGCTTCGCGCAAGTTCATGGGGAAGAAAAAGCTCACCAGAGCCAAAATGGCATGGGTCATCAACAGAATACCTATAATACGCAAGATGCGCTTTTGACTTCCAAGTATCAGAACTCCGTATCCGAAAGCCAGGAGAAGCACTTCATAAATTAGTCCCGTTATTCTGAGGAGTGATTGAGTTGGGGCTCCAATGGCGGACAGTTCGCTGATGGCCTGTGATGTGTAACTGTATCCTTCATAGAGCAGAGATGCGACTATATCCGCTCCGACCCAGAGCAAGGAAGACAGGATACCGCAAAGTAGTAATAATTTTAATAGTTTAGGATGAGGTGATTCTTCAACGCCAACCATCCTGTTAGAAATGTCATCAGTCGTTTTCACGATTTGCCTCCTTTTAATTTTAAAAGTATAATAGTATAAGGATAAGGATAAGGATAAATCTATTTATAGCTTCCCCTTATAAAAAGAGTCAGCACTTTTTAATTCATTATTACTATACCCATCGCTTTTCCCATACAGTTCGTAGAATTAATATCTCTTTATACTCGTTATATACCATTTTCATCGAAAAAAGTCCATCTTTTTTAAATGAGCCAACCAAAAGGGGTACACTATATGTATCAGGTTCTCACAATCTGGTGCACTATCAATCTTGTTAACCTGCAAAGCTATATCAGGGAGTAGACCTTTAATTCTTTTAGATATTGAAAAAAATTCCTTTCTAACCTTATAATCCATATAATCCATAATATCAGAATGGCCTCAAGCTCCGATTTTGGCTAAAGTCTCTTTATAGGTCTTGGTGAGTAATACTACGTCCTGATTTAAAGTAACCCCATTAAAACCATTTTTAAGATATTGTTTCGCTTCTTCAGTAGTGTTGGCATGAATTAAGATAAATTTCCCAGCATCTTTTGTGGCTTTTAAAATTCTTTTTATTGTTACTAAAAACTCCGGGTCATCAAATTTGGCTGGCTTTTTGAGGGCTACTGATAAATCATAAGGACCGATGAATATTCCATCAATACCATTGATCGAACATATTTCTTCAATATTTTCCAGAAA
>Ga0067045_1002926_pt1 | contig 36747 bp, 32 predicted proteins | sample TerdegcTABiofilm_FD_59184 | JGI IMG/M metagenome (GOLD analysis project Ga0067045, IMG submission 59184) | Combined Assembly of (Gp0054472, Gp0054536) Wastewater bioreactor microbial communities from Singapore -Terephthalate degrading...
TAAAACTATGTATGTTAATGATGAACAAAAAGAGATAGATGTTCCACCATTAATAATTGAAGGAAGAACACTGTTACCAATTAGGTGGATAGCAGAACCATTAGGGGCAACTGTGGGATGGGATGGAGTTGAAAAAAAGGTAACTGTAACATTAGGTTCTACAAAGATAGAATTATGGATAGGTAAAAATATTGCTAAAGTTAATGGAAATAATACTCCTATTGATCCAAATAATGTTAAAGTGGTTCCTATAATTAAGGATGGAAGAACTATGTTACCTGTAAGATTTGTTGCAGAAAATTTAGGATGTAGTGTAGGATGGGATGCTAAAACTCAGACAGTTACTATAACTTATGAAAAATAAAAACAAAATACTTGACAGAACTAAATTATGGTATAATATAAATGGGTGCGGGGTCAAGGGGAGCCCGACTTTAGGGTGGAATGGTCTTAGGAGACAAAAAAGTGACCAACCGCACCCTTAAAGTTTTTTTACCTATCTGAGGAACAATAATTATAATTATTAAATTCTAAAAAGTTTGAATATTTTAAGTTTTAAAAAACTCACATTAATTTGAAATATTATCTTTTTAAAAAACAAACCTAAAAAATATGACTCCTTATAAATTTTATTGTATCTTCTGCAATCTTTTCATTCGAAAGAGTAGTCAATTCTTTTTTCAAATTTTCAAGATTATTATTAAATTTATCCTTTTCAATAATTCCTTTTTCAATAAAATATGTAAAGAAATATAAACCTTTAGGACCATAAATTTTATCTATATATTCAGAAATTTGATTATAAATATTTAATGGAATATTTATTAATTTTTCACTTTTTTTTAATAAACCAACTGATAAAAGTGCATAAATAATTTTTATAACTTTTGTCTCAGGAAAATTTATATTTTTTATAGCATCATTTATCGAAATTGGATTAAAAAAAGAATTCAATACCTGCCACTCTTCAGGTGAAAGTTCAATATTATTTTCTGGCGGATTTGGATTTAATTCGATTAATGTATGTAAAGGTGGTATTTTTTTGTATAGATCTTTTGTCTCCTCTGACATTCTTATTGCTTCAATCATTAGAAGATCAACACTCTTATCAATTAAAACAGGAGTATTTATCTCTTTTGGTTTAAAAGAAAAATTTCCTTCATCAATTAAAAATAGAAAATAAAAAGCCTCTTCACCTTTAAGATCTTTACAAGTAGCATTAACAATTTTCCCATTTTTTAGATGAATTTCTCCACTAAGGTTTTCACCACTTTTTTTACCTATTATATATAAAATTCCACTTTTACCACTGTTGGATAAAAGCGTAATAACATCGGTAAGTGGAAAACTTTCTATATTTCCTTCAATTCCCATATTAACCTCCGCAATATTAATTATCTCATTTTTTTATATTTTTTAAACCAATATCTTTTCTACAAATTCATAATCACTTTTTTTATCAACATCAACTGCTATTTCAGGATATGGAATTGGAACTGCTCTTCCTTTTAATTTTATTTTATCAACAACAACTTTTTCACAATCTTTAAGTGTTGCTTGCCTAAAAATAATCTTTAATATAAACCATAAAGGGAAAAGCGATGCAAGTTTAATGGGAGATTTTCTTGCATCAAAAAGAGTTTTTCCAAATTCAATCGCTCTTGGATATAACTCTTTTCTTATAAGAAATATATTCCCCATTTTATAAAAGCCACCCTTAAGCTTCCAGTATGTTCTTTTGGTTCCTGGAAGTTTTTCATCAACATCCTTTTTATTATTTACAAGAACATAAAGATAACAATCAGGACAGAATTTTTCACAGTGAGAAAATGTTTTCTCATATATTTCAGAAGTTATCAATGGGACATCAATTGGTACAAAAACAGAATAAGGAAGTTCTGCTTTTTCAGAAATTTGAATTAGATTATTCAGAAAATCATGCGTATCATCGATAAATAGGTCAACTTTATCAATATAATCTTTAAAAATTTCTCTATCACCAATTAAAACAATCTTCTTAATTTGAGGAGTTTTCTTAAGAGATTCTAGAACATAATCGATCATTTTCTTATTTCCTATTTTAAGGAGTGCCTTATGTGGCACTCCTTCATCTTTAACCCAATCTTCAATCTTATCTTGCCCACCCAATAAAATTGCCTCTATTTCCATTTTTTTTCACCTCACTCAACAGTAACTGATTTTGCTAAATTTCTTGGCTTATCAACATCAAGCCCTTTTAAATCAGCAGCATAATATGCTATGAGTTGTAAAGGAATAACTGAAAGAATTGGAGAAAGATATATATGAGTTTTTGGAATTATAATACTTTTATCTGACTCTTCAATTATTCCTTTAAAATCCTCTCTTACTACAGAATAAACCTTACCCCTTCTTGCTTTTACTTCTTTTATATTTGATAACATTTTTTCAAAAACTCTTTCATCTGTTGAAACTGCAAAAGTAGGTACTATCTCTTCTATTAAGGCAAGTGGTCCATGTTTGAGTTCACCTGCAGGATATCCTTCTGCATGAATATAAGAAATTTCTTTAAGTTTTAAAGCGCCTTCAAGAGCAGTTGGATAGTCAAGGAGCCTCCCAATATAAAATGTATTATTAAAATCTTTTATCTCTTTTGCAATTTCAACATATAGATCTTTCTTATCAAGAAGAATTTTTGCAAGTTCTGAAATCCTTTTAATTTCATCAACAATAAATTTTTCAAAATCACTATCAATGTTTCCTCTAATTTTTCCTATGTAAATAGAAAAAATAAGTAGAGTTAATATTTGAGCAACATATGCCTTTGTAGATGCAACTGCAATTTCAGGTCCTGCAAAGAGTGACAAAACTTCATCACTTTCTCTAAAGATTGTGCTTCCATTCACATTAACTATACCTAAAGTCTTTGCTCCGAGTTTTTTTGCCAATCTTAAAGAAGCAATTGTATCTGCAGTTTCGCCTGATTGAGAAATAAGAATAACAAGTGAATTTTTACTCAAATTTGGATTTTCATATCTAAATTCTGATGCAACTTCTGTTTTAACAGGAATATCAAGAAGGTCAGTTAAAATATAATTTCCAATTAAACCAGCATGATATGCAGTGCCACAGGCAATAATATATATATTTTCGACTCTTTTTAAAAAATTTTTATCCTTTATTTCATTAAGTTCTATTTTTTCATCCTTTACTCTACCTCTAATAACCTCTTTTAAAATATCTCCCTCTTCCATTATCTCTTTTAACATAAAATGCTTGTAACCTTTTTTTTCAGATTGCTCTAAACTCCATTTAACTTCCATAACATCAAGTTTGATATCATTACCTTTAGTATCTAACACTTTTATTTCATCCTTTTTAAGTACTGCAATTTCTCCATCTTTAAGTATCACTATATTTTTTGTATGAGGAAGAAGAGCAGGTATATCTGATGCAAGAAAATTTTCATTTTTTCCTATTCCAACAATTAGAGGTGATTCTTTTCTAACTGCAATTATTTTATCCTTTTCTTTTTTTGACAAGATTGCAAGTGCAAATGAACCTCTTAATTTATTTACTGCTTCTAAAACTGCTTTTAAAAGATCTCCTTCATAATATTCTTCAATTAAATGAGGAATAACTTCTGTATCTGTTTCTGAAGTAAATTTATGACCTTTCTTAATTAAATCTTTCTTTATTTCATCATAATTTTCAATGATTCCATTGTGTACAACAATTATTTCTCCTTTACAGTCAGTATGAGGGTGAGCATTTAAATCTGATGGTGGTCCATGTGTTGCCCATCTTGTTTGTCCTATACCAACAAAATAATCGCCATCAATATATGTACTACTTATCTTTTCCTCAAGAAGTGATATTCTTCCTTTTGTTTTCATTAAATAAGAATCTTGTCCTATTAAAGCAACCCCTGCTGAATCATAACCTCTATATTCTAATCTTTTAAGCCCATCAATTATAATAGGTAATATGTTTTTATCTCCAATATAACCTACTATTCCGCACAAATCATGCTCCCTTTTGCCTGATCTTTCTTTTGTTCACAGATTACTCTGTGTTTTTAAGAAAGATCTTAAAAGGATGGCAAATCCTTGAGGGCATCCGCCGAAATTTCGATTTTTCCCCTACTTTTGTTTAGGGGAACCCTCTTCCTCGTCACCCAGAGAACACCTCTGGGCCAGGCGCTTTTTTAAAAAGTTTTCCAAAGAGAAAATAATCTCTTTAACCTTATTTTCCTCTTCACCTTCGACCATAATTCTTATTAAATTTTCAGTGCCAGATGGTCTAACCAATACTCTTCCTTTTCCGTTCAATTTTTCATTCCATAAGTTCACCTCCTTTAAAAAGATTTCATCACTCATAACAACTTTCTTATCTTTTACTCTTATATTTCTTAAAATTTGTGGATATTTTATAAACTCTTTTTTAATCTCTGATAAAGGTTTGTTTTCGTTTAATAATACTTTAAGTAGCAGCAGTGATGTTATTATACCATCACCAGTTTTACTTTGAGGTAAATAAATAATGTGACCTGATTGTTCTCCACCAAGAGAAGAATTTACTTCAATCATTTTATGGAGAACATTTCTATCTCCAACTGAAACTTCATAATATTTTATTCCATATTTATTGAGTAAAACTTTTAATCCATAATTACTCATAACAGTTATAACAATTGAAGGAATTTTAAGATATTTCGCGAGAATGAACATTATTATATCTCCATCAACAACTTCTCCTTTTTCATCAAAAGCAATGACTCTATCTCCATCACCATCAAAAGAAAAACCAAGATCAAAGCCATTCTTTCTTATTTCATTGGACAAGAACTCTGGATTTGTTGAACCACATCCAACATTAATTTTTTCTCCATCAGGTTTTTCATTGAAAAGTGTAAGTGAAGAATTTAGGTTTGAAAAAATTTCAGGTGCAACAGTTGTTGTTGCTCCATATGCAAGATCAAGAGCAATTTTTAACCCATTTAAATTTAGATGATTTTTTTCAATGATCTTTTTTATATAAAATAATTTTGCCTCACCAAAATATATTGTTTTTCCACCTTTTCCAATAGGTAATTTAACATTTTCTTCCATTAGTTTTTCAATTTTTGCTTCATCTTCTTCTTTTAATTTGAAACCATTTTCATCAAAAAACTTTATTCCATTATCTTCAACTGGATTATGTGATGCTGATATCATCGCTCCACCTTTTTTTCCATTACTTGATAGAAGCATTGATAGTGCAGGAGTTGGTATGATTCCTGTAAGATATGCATTATTACCTTTGGATAAAATTCCTGAAGTCAGTGCCGTCTCAATCATATCTGAAGATAATCTTGGATCTTTAGAAACTATTAAATCCCCATTAAAATATGATGATGCTGCCCTTCCTATTCTAAGAGCAAGTTCACATGTTAAATCAAGGTTTGCTACCCCCCTCACACCATCTGTTCCAAAATATTTCATTCTTTTTCTATTATATATGAATAATTTATTTTTGCCCCGCTTCTTCTTAATGTAGCTGCTGCTGAACAATATTTGCTTTGAGAAAGTTCTATTGCTGTATTTACACTTTTTTCATCAAGATCATTTCCTTTAAGGATATATTTTAAATTAATATCTGTCCAAACTTTTGGATGTTCGGTTGCTTTTTCTGCTTCAACTTCAATTTTAAAGGATTTTACTTTTTTTCTCATCTTTGTAAGAATTGAAATAACATCCATTGCAGTGCAACCCATAAGTCCAACAATAAATAGCTCCATTGGTCTTGGACCTTTATTTTCACCACCACTATCTTCACTTGCATCAAGAACTATTTTATGGTTTGAATGAGTTAACCCTTCAAAACTCATTTTTTCATTCCATTCAAGGTTAAAATATTGCATAAAATCTCCTTAATTAGTGGAATTTTTTTAATTATAACATAACTTATTTACTCGGTTGTTAACCTTCTATAGGTCTGAAACATAAGCAAAAGCATTATCGCATCAAAAAGTAAAATAACAAGAAGTCCTTGAACCAAACTACTTAATTCCCATCCTTTTATCGTTAAGGTTCTTATTGGATTTACTGCATAAGAGAGTGGATTAATTTTTGCTATAAACTGTAGCCATTTAGGCATTGCTTCGAGTGGAAAAAGAGCAGTACTCGAAAATGTTATTGGAAGAGTAAAAAAGTTTATTATTGTAAAAAATGTCTCTATTGTTTTTAATGTTGTTCCAATTATCAATGAAAGTCCGGCAAATATAAATGTAAAAAGCATACAGAAAAAAACAATAACAAGAATTCCTGGAATTCCTGTAACAAACCTTACACCAAATATATAAGCAATTAGGATTATAATGCTACTTTGCATTGCTGCTTGAATCATACTTGAAAGTGCTTTACCAACCGGAATTGAAGTTCTATTTATTGGTGATGATAAAAGTTTATCAAGATAACCTATTCTTCTATCCCAGATAATCGAACTTCCTCCAAAAATTCCACCAAAAAGAGATGTCATTATAACAATTCCTGGTGTCATAAATGAAAGGTAATTACTAGTACCAAAAATTTGAGAAGTGAATGGGTTATTTGTTAATCTGCTCATAGTATTTCCCATTAAACCTAACCATATAAGTGGTTGGATTATAGTTGCAAAAATTCTTGTTTTTTGTCTAAAAAATTTAATTAACTCTCTCTTACAGATCGTACATACATCATTTATAAATCTAATCATCTTCTTGCTCTCCTTATTGTAATATTTCTTCTCATTACGTCTTCTTTACTCTCTTCAGTTTCTCTTATCGATCTTCCTGTGAAATGTAGATACACATCATCAAGAGAAGGCCTTTTTAATCTTACTGAATCAATTTCAACATTCAAATCATTGCTCTTCTTGAAAAGTTCGGGAATAATTTTATCTCCATTTTGAGTGACAATTACCTGATAGATTCCATTTGATAAAAGTTTCACATTTGTTATGTTTTCTATTATTTTTATTTCTTCCAAAAATTTATTTTTGTTTTCACTTTCTTTAAGGGTAAATGTTATAATATCACCACCAATTATTTCTTTTAACTTTCCAGGTTTATCAATTGCTTTTATTTCTCCCATATCAATTATTGCAACTCTATCACACAATTCATCAGCTTCTTCCATATAATGAGTTGTTAAAAAAATGGTCATTCCAAAATCACATCTTAACCTTCTTATATAATCCCAAATTGAAACTCTGGTTTGAATATCAAGGCCAAGAGTAGGTTCATCAAGAAAAAGAATTTTTGGCCTATGAATAAGTGCCAGTGATATATCCAATCTTTTTCTCATACCTCCAGAATATGTTGAAACAAGGTCAAACCTTCTATCCCACAAGTTAAACATCGAAAGTAACTCCCTTCCTCTTTCTTCGATTTCCTTAGCAGGAATATGGTAAAGTTTTCCCTGTATAGAAAGATTTTCCCATCCTGTAAGGTTATCATCAACACTTGTTTCTTGAGATGCATAACCAATTAAATTTCTTACTCCATTTGGATTTTTTGTTATATCAATTCCATCAACATAAACCTTTCCAAATGTTGCTCTAAGTAGTCCAATTATAACTTTTATTGTTGTAGTTTTACCTGCTCCGTTTGGACCTAAAAACCCAAAAATTTCACTTTTTTCTATAGAAAAAGAGACATTTTTTACTGCTTCAACTCCATTTGAATATCTCTTTTTGAGATTTTCAATACTTATTATTGCTTCCATATGTCCTCCTTTAACAGTAAGTTAACAATCTTAATAAATTTTTCATCATCTTCGCTTCTTCTTAAGTGAAAAAAGGTTAAGTTGATAAGTAAATCAACAAGATAATCATCTTTAATTTCAAAATTTCTTTTAATAAAATCAGAAAGTTTTGACCTTTCAAAAATATCTATTGGCCTTTTTCCTTTTAAGATAAATGCTTCAATTATGGTTTTAAATGATGATCTGAATCTATTCATAAAATTTCTAAAGTTTGATAGAGAAATTCTAATTTTTTCTTCGAAAGGTTTATCTTTAATTAAATTTTCAATTTTTTGCAATGTTTCATCCCAATCATTTAAGAATATTTCACAGAATAAATTTTCTTTTGATTTGAATAAATTATAAAAAGAACCAATAGAAAGCCCACAAATCTTTGTAAGGCTTCTTATGTCCATACCTTCAAAACCTTTTTCAAGTATATATTCTTTACATTTAAATAAAATCTCTTCTTTATTCATAATGAACATTGTTCATTATAATTCTTAATTAATTTTTGTCAAGTTAAAAATTATTTTTTATGGTTTGTAATTTTTATCATACATAGGTGAAGAAAATTCTCTTTCAACGTCATAGGGTTTGCAATACAATGGATCTTTATTATAAACTCTCACCTTTCCTGTTGCAGTTCCATAAAATATGCAACGTTGCACAAATTTTCCAGTAAATGTTCCAGTTACAATATAACCATAATTATCATTTGTCATAGGATCTATCCATGTAAAAGTGAAATTTACATTTCCGTTGTTGTCATAAGTTCCTGAAACCTCTTGATATGCACTATAACAATTTGTTCCTCTACCTTTTATTTGTCCATTTTTAAATTCAAGACACAAATGAATAACTCGATTAGATGTTTCCCAATTACAATCAAAGCTACTCCAACTTGGAGTTGAGCCATCAACTTCATACCACCCATCACATTTTAGCGCAGTGTTAAAAATTATATCTTTATTTGATTCATATTCATATTTTTCACCTGTATAAACAATAACTGGACCACTTTCAATATCCTGAGGAAGTTTTACTTTGATTTCTTTATCACTCCAACTTAAAATTTCAACAAGTTTATTTCCTATAATAACTTTACTTTTTGTTGATTTTTCCTTTCCAAAAGAAAATCCATTTATCGTTATTGTATCTCCCCCCTTTCCTGTTGTTGGGTTTATTGAAGATACCTTTGGTAAAATATTTAATGTTACTTTAATAATAAAATAATCTCTTAAAGATGTATCTTCCCAAAGGGTTGCATGAATAAGTATTTTTTCCTTTCCATCTTTGTCAGAAAGTGAATAATCTCTTAGATCTTCAACTTTATATTCATATTCGTAAACTACTTTTGTAGCATTATTAAGTTTTGCTTCACCTATCGAAAATTTCTGATTATGAGATGAAATCTTTTTCCCTGGGTTTTCATCTTTATTTTCTTCTATTGCTGTTTGAATCTCTATATCTCTTGAATATATTGAGCCATTATAAGCATTTAAATTCAATTTCAGAACTTCTGCATCTTGTGGAATTGAATCAACTTTTTCTTTTGTTTGTTTATTCAACCAAATATAACCATATTTTTGTTCTGATGGTTTAATCTGTAACTCATAAAAAGAAGTTAATTTTTTGGTATTTGGATGTGTTATATAAAAAGCAATTTCCCCTCCTGACATTGCACCTGTTTCATCATTACCAGGACACATTAAAGATAGTGCAGGACTTGAGGCAAATGTCCCTTCGGAAAAAAGAATATAATATCTTTCTGCAGCAACTTTATGTCTACCTCTTATCCAATCCCAGGTTCTTGCTGTATACATTGTTCCATTTTCACCTGTTGCAGGAGATATATTTTGAGGGTCATGAATTATAATTTCATCTCCATTATTTCTATAACCTAAAACTAAAACAACATGTTTTCCCCAGTTCAAGATAACTGGATGTCCTTTATCGAGTTCTGAAAGAATTTTCCACTTTAGATGTGCAATGGCAAAATATGGTATATGGATTGTTGTGAAACCAATTTTTTGACTTATAAAATCGCTTAAATTATTTGCAAATAAATCTGAATTTAAACCAAAATCTGTATCAGATGGTCTAAGTTCTTTTAAAATATCAAATAATTCTATGTCTTTTCCGCTATATTTAATTAACATTTGAGCAGAAGTTGAAGCACAGGAACCTCCAATTTGTTCATAATAAGGCATTCTAATAATTTTTTCATTACTTTTTGGTGTATAATAAGGCATCCAGCCAACATAAATTGCTAGTTTATCAGTAAAACCAAGAATTTTTGAATAAAGGTTTATTACATAATTTGAAAATAGAAAATTAAATTTATTTGATAATAACATTGAAGGTGAAATTTTAATTATTAAAAGTCCAGTAGATGAATCATAATTAAAATTTAAATCAATCTTCTCATCCTTTTCGTGGTCATATCCAAAAATATTTAATTCTTCATTTTTTAATCCCTTAGGTCCCACTGCATATAAGGTTATTTCTCCTTTAAGTTCTTTAAGTCCTGTTATCTCAAAACCTAATGCATCTTTTGAATAAAAAGTTGGATTTATAATTGATTTTAAAGTAACTTTTGTATCAGATGAAAATGAATTTTGAGAGACAATTAACTTTGTTCCATCAGATAAAATTAACTCTCCACCTGATGAACCAAATATTTTTTCTCCTTCAGCAGATATTTTATTAATATCTTCATTAATATTTGTTGATTCTCCTTTGTATGTTATTGTTATTGTTTTTGTTGTTCCATCCCAATCAACAGTACATCCTAACTCTTCTGTTACAAATCTTAAAGGAAGCATTGTTCTTCCATTTATAATTTGAGGAGGAACATCAAGTTCTTTAACCACTCCATTTACTTTTGCACTCTTTTTATCAATCCATAATTCAAGTGTTTTTGATTTTAATTTAATTGTTACTTTTCTTTCAGTCCCATCCCAAGATATCTCTCCACTCATCTCTTCAATTATTGCTCTTATTGGGACTAAAGTTCTTCCTTTTACTATTACTGGTACTGTTCCTCTTCCTGGGTCTATCTCTTTCTTTACTCCATTTACTATCATATATGGATTGTTTATTTGAAGAATAATCGTGAGAGTTCCTGATGGTGGAGTTGGAGGAGTTGTTGTTTCTTCATATATTACTGTTTTTGTAATAGTTATTGTGTCTCCTGCTTTATTTCTTACTTCAATTTTTATTGTATTTGTTCCTTTTACTAGAGTTACTGTTGCTGTAAAGTTTCCATTTGAATCAACATCTACTTTATTTCCATTAACATATACTTCACAACCCAAATCAACCTTTCCTGTGAATGTAAATTTTGAGTTCGTAACTTTTTGATTATCAGATATGTTTATTACTGGAGATAGTGGTTTTGGAGTAACCATTACTTCATTTGAAGGAGGAGACTGACTTTTATCATTATAAACAACTTTACATATATAGTAATAAGTTGTTCCATTTTCAACATTCTCATCAATATAATTTGTATTGGTTAAATAGAAATCATGAGCAGGTGATGAGTATCCACCAGAAACCTTTGCTCTATAAATATAATAACCAAGTAAATTTTTTGTATCTTCTGGTTGATCCCACTCAAGATATACTTTATTATTTCCTGGATATGCTCTTAAACCTCTTGGAGGTTTATCTGGATTTTGAGAAGGAACTGTATCTGAAATTTTGGTACCTGTTATTCCAGTGGCCCAACCACTTGTTGGTCCTCTTCTCCATTTTCCAGTAAAAGATTTACAATCTGATGACATTGTGAATTCTATTTCACCTGCATCATATGGTAAGCTGTAACTTGGCGCTTCTGCCCATGTTCCTGAGAGAACATTGCCTGAAACTATGCCTTCTATTTTCCCATTATCATATTCATAATTTCCAGAAACTCTATTTCCTGATTGGATAAGGTACATTTTTCCCCAACTTGTATCCCATGTTCCAGTCCATATGCAACCTGATGGGGGTATATTATCTTCAAAATTATCCAATGCTATATTATAAATTTTCAATTCATCATAAGTTCCAATTAAAGAGTGTGGTCCATAAGGTGAGTAATCTTTAAATGGATTTTGACCTATGAAGAAAATTTCATTATTATTTAAAGGAATATTATAATTTGATGTTGCTTTCAGTATTCCATCAATAAATATTTTTATTTTTCCATCTTTTTTACTCCATGTATATGCGATATCATAAAAAGAGCTTGAAGATAATACAAAATCGTTTTTTGTTTCATAATATGCATATGACCAATTTGTTCCATTCCAAGTACCAAAATACATTGTTATATTTTTATTATTTTTATCACCTGAAAATAAAATTGAAGAACCAAAAGCACCAGTAAAAGCAGAAAGATAACCTACTGTATCAATTATAATTCCTGCAAAAGGGGGTTTATAACTTCCATAATCTTTCCATTCTGGTTGTCTTGTATTATAAAAGTCATAAATATTGTTATCTGGTTTATAATAAAACCTAATTGTACCCTCTTCAGGATTGATATATTTTGAATGATAACCTATATAACTTGATATTGAATCAAGGTGAACACCAAAACCAATTTTTCCTTCTGTGAAAGATATTTTATTAGTTGTTTTAATTGTCTCTTTATAATAATTACTTGTAAGTGTTTCTTCTGTATTTATTTTGTTTTCAAAATTATCAATAAAAACTGGAGTTACTTCAAAAGATTTAGAAAAAATTGCTAGATTTACAAAAAGAAAAGAGGAAAAGACAAAAAGAAGAGTTAAAAATAAACAGAGTAATTTAAAAAAATTTTTAGACATGAACACCCTCCTTAGAAATAGACTTGAGTTATAAATTTTTATTAATAATTTAAATCTAATTTATAGATTTAATTTTTTAATAAAATTTTTAACTCTATTTTATTATATAAAATTTTATAAAAAAAATAAATATTTTATATTATCTATTTGTTATTTTAATATATTAGATAAGATTGATTTTATTTTTTCAAAATCAATATTTTTCTCTTTATCAACAATCTGATGATTACAATTTAAGATAAAGACTTGAGGTTCTTTTTTGAATTTTTTCTTTAGAATTTCTATATTTTCTACCTTACTTAATTTATCATCTTTTCCAACAAATATTATAGTATCTATATCAATTTCTTTAACAGTTTTATCAACCTTTTTATTAATAATATTTAATTCATCAAAAATAAAAAGAGGTATTTCAAGATTCTTTATATCTTTATTAAAATCAACTTTGTTAAATTCCAAAATAGGTAAAAAACTTTTAATTTCTTCATTTAATTTAGACAAATCTTCCTTTTTTAATTTTTTTAGTGGTTTTATTTTTTGAGGTAAAAAAGTTGTTAATATAGTAATATACAAATCTTTAAAAAAGTTTATTTTATTATAATATGGAGCAAATAATATCAATTTATCTATTGGAACTTCTTTTGCTGCAAGAATAGAAAGCATTGCTCCCATTGAATAACCAATTAAAATTTTCTTTTTGTGCCTTTCTTTTAAGTTTTCAAAAAAAGTTTTTTTAATATAATCAACCCAATCATAATGATTTTTAATATATAATTCATTTAGATTTTTACCAAATCCTGGAAGAAGAAGTCCTTTCACATCATATCCTTTTTGATTTAACAATTCTCCTAAATCTCTCATTTCTTTTGGCGTGCCAGGAAAACCATGAACTAAAAGAGAGAACTTTTCTTTTGAATTAAAGAAAAACTCTTCATGAAGAGGGTCTTTAAAAATCTTAATAATATTTTCAGAAACTTCATATTTTTCTATATCTTTATTTAAAAAGTGAAATAGATCAAAGAAAAATAAAAAAAGACCTTGAATTATAACTCCAATTCCATGACCGATTAAAAACAAATTTGATTTATATAATATTATTAAAAATAAACCAATTAGTATATAAATAACATCAAGAAAAGTATTAATTTTTAAAATATTTCTTATTTTCTTTAATTCTTTTTTATACTCTTCTTGAGTTAAATTATACTTCTTATCTTCTTTAATAATTCCAAATAAAGCAATTATTGAATTTATAATCCCCCATAGTAGAAATTGAATTTTAAGTCCTGAGATTATTTCACTTTTAAAAAATAAAAAAATAATTGATATTGATATGCTTAGTAAACCCCATAAAAGTAATCTTATCGATAATATTTTCTTAAATCTTTTTAACATAAGATTATTTTAACATTATTAATTGACTTAAATAAATAAAATAGTAAAATATTTTATGATTTGGGGAGTAGCCAAGCGGTAAGGCAGCGGACTTTGGATCCGCGACCGGTGGTTCGAATCCACCCTCCCCAGCCAGATTTTATAAAATTAAAAATTAGTTTAAGTTTAGAATACCTCCTTTTTAAAATTAATAAATAATTAATAGATATACTAAACCTGATCAAAGTTATTATTCATTATATTTTTAATAAAGTTTATACTTAATAAAAAGTTATTTTTTGATAAATTAGAATAAATTTTTAATTTTATAGTCCTTTATTAATTGTTTGACATTTGATGGTAATTTAATAAAATTATCATTGGAGGAAATATGGGAGAATATATAATTGCTTATGATGTAGGGACAAGTTGTAATAAAGCATTGCTTGTTGATAAAAATGGTATTCCAATTGGTTCTTCAATAGAATCATACCCGATTTACTATCCTGATGTAAATTTTGCAGAACAGAACCCTGATGATTGGTGGGAAGCGATTTGTAAAACAACAAAAAATTTATTAGAAAACACAAAAGTAAAAAAAGAAGAGGTAATTGGCATGACATTCTCAACTCAAATGCTTGGAATTGTTCCAGTTGATAAAAATGGAAAATTAAGAAATGCAATTATCTGGCTTGACGGAAGGGCTATAAAAGAAGCAGATTATATGATGAAAAAATTTATTAGTTCTAAAATTTTTGCTCTTCTTGCAGGTGCACCTCTTACTGGTAAGGATGGTATGCCAAAACTTCTCTGGTTAAAGAATAATGAAAAAGAAGTTTATGAAAAAATGCTCTATTTTCTTGATGTTGATGGATATTTAATTTATAAAGCAACTGGAAATATGGTGATGGAACTTTCAAATGCATCAGTGTTTGGAATAGATTTAAAGAAAAAAGATTGGTTAAAGTGGATATTTAACTATATTGGTTTTGATACCAATAAACTTCCTCCACTTGTTAAATCTACTGATATTGTAGGTAGGTTAACAAAAAAGGCATCTATAGAGTGTGGACTCCTTGAAGGAACTCCAGTTATTGCTGGTGCAGGTGATGCTTTGTGTTCATCAGTAGGTGCTGGAGCAATCGAAGAAGGAGATACTCATGTTTATCTTGGAACTTCAGGATGGATTGGAGTGATAACAAAAAAACATCCAACTGGAAAATATGGAATAGCAGCAATACAATCTGCTGATTATGATTATTCTTTTCTTTTTGCTGAAACAGAAACAGCAGGTGAGTGTTTGAGATGGATAAAAGAGGAATTTTATAAAAAAGAAAGTGAAGATAAAAAAATTCAAAATGTGTATGCTCTTATGGATGAAGAAGTGAAAAAAGTCTCAGCAGGTTCTGATTTTTTAATTTTTACTCCATGGCTTTATGGTGAGAGGGCTCCAATAAATGATTGTTATGCAAGGGCTGGATTTGTTAATCTTAATATAAATCATAAAAGAGAAAATCTTTTAAGAGCAGTTTATGAAGGAGTTGGATATAACATAAGATGGATAATCGAAGTAATTGAAAGTGGCTTTAATTTTAAGATTCCCTATTTAAGAATAATTGGAGGTGGAGCAAAAGGAGATATATGGATGCAGATTATCTCAGATATAACAAATAAAAGGGTTGAGGTTCTGCCATATCCACAGGAAAGAGGATCAATTGGTGCTGCTTACTTAGGATTTATTGGCCTTAAATATTTTGAAAACTTTTCATCATTAAAAGATGTTGTAAAAATTGAAAAAACTTTTCATCCAGAAGAAAAAAATAGAAAGGTTTATGATTTTTTATATGAAAAGTATAAACTTATATATAAGAATCTTAAGAAATTTTATGTTAATTTTAATAAAGAAATCGAGAGTTTTAAAGAAAGTAAAGAGCGTAAAAAAATATAAAAATAAGGAGGATTTGTATGAATTTAGATCCATTTTCATTGCCAATATCGCTACCTGATGGAATTGATTATGATGATTATTTAGTTGCTACTTATCTTGCAGTTTTTCCAAAAGATGTTCCAGTACCAAAACTTGCTCCTGCACTTGCTGTTGAACAGAGCACAGGAACATGGGTTCCTGTACCAGGTGAAACGTCAGATGTAAAAAGGAAACATGTAGCAAAGGTCATTGGAGTTTATGAAATACCTGATTATGAATTTGAAATTCCAAAAAATCTTGAAATGAGAAGTTTTGTTATTCAAATTGCTTATCCAGAAGTAAATATTGGAGAACAAATTCCAATGCTTTTAACAACAGTTGTAGGGAATATCTCAATGGGAGGAAGAATAAAACTTCTTGATATTCGCTTTCCAGAAAAATATGTTAAGGGTTTTAAGGGTCCAAAGTTTGGGATTGAAGGAATAAGAAAGTTATTAAACATTCCTAAAAGACCACTTCTAAATAATATGATAAAACCATGTACTGGATATCCAGTTGAAGTTGGAGCAGAACTATTTAAACTTGCTGCTCTTGGTGGTTGTGACATTGTAAAAGATGATGAACTTATTGCAGATGCAAGTTTCAATGGTGTTGTTGATAGAGTTAAAAAATATATGGAAATTGAAAAAGAGGTTTTTGAAAAAAAGGGTGAACATACTTTATATACTGTAAATATAACTGATAGTGTTCCAAAAATTTTTGAAAATGCAAAAAGAGCAATTGAGGCTGGTGCAAATGCTTTGATGATTAATTACCTTGCTGTTGGTTTTGCGGTTTTCCAAAAAATAGCAGAAGACCCAGAAATAAATGTTCCAATCCTTGCACATATGGACGTTGCAGGAGCTCTTTATATGTCAGAATATCATGGTATCTCATCTCACCTTGTTCTTGGAAAACTTCCAAGACTTATTGGTGCAGATATAGTAGTAATACCAGCTCCATATGGAAAAGCAACAGTACTTCCTGATAAGTTTATTAATAATGCAAATAATTTAAGATTTCCTTTCTATCATATAAAACCAGCATTTCCTATGGCTTCAGGTGGAATAACTCCATCAATGGTACCAAATGTAATAAAAGATTTAGGACTTGATATTGTGATTGGTTCAGGTGGAGGAATACATGCCCATCCAGAAGGTCCAATCGCAGGAGGAAAAGCATTTAGACAGGCAATTGAAGCAACAATGAGAGGGATACCATTAAAAGAAGCAGCAAAAGAATACCATGAATTAAGTGTTGCTCTTGAAAAGTGGGAAGATCCTTTTGGAAAAGGACTTGGAATATAGTTTCTAAACTTGACTTTTATGAAAATGGGTATATATTTTTTTAAAAAGATAATTTATTTAAATTAAGGAGGTGAGAGAATTTTAAATTTTTTAAAAAAATTGGAGGTGAGAAATGAAGAGCATTAAATTATTAATCAGTTTAGTTTTAATTGGGCTATTAACTTTTGGGTTGATTTTAAATACTGGATGTAAGAAAAAAGTAGAATTAGTAACATTAACTTTTGCTAAATCTGGAGATGTTGTAAAACTTGATCCAGCAGATGTTACTGATGGAGAATCAATAACAGTTATGGATAACATTTTTGAAGGGCTAATAAGGTATAAAGAAGGGACAACAGAACTTGAACCATGTCTTGCTGAAAGATGGGAAGAAGGCCCAGATGGTATGTCTTTTACATTTTATCTTAGAAAAGGAGTAAAATTCCATGATGGTACAGATTTTAATGCAGATGCTGTAGTTTTTTCTTTTGAAAGATTGAGAGACCCAAATCATCCATTCCACAAATATGGTGAATGGGAGTATTGGAGTTGGTGTTTTACTGAGATTGAAAAAACTGAAAAAATTGATGACTATACTGTAAAAATAACATTAAATGATAAGTTTGCACCTTTCCTTACAACGATGGCTATGTTTACTGTTTTTGTTGTAAGTCCAGCAAATCATGAAAAGTGGGGAGAAGAAGCATATGCTCATCCTGTTGGAACAGGACCATTTAAATTTGTTGAGTGGGTAAAGGATGATCATATAACTCTTGAAAAATTTGATGGATACTGGGGACCTAAACCAAAAATCGACAAACTTATTTTTAAAGTTATACCAGATGCTTCAGTAAGGCTTCTTGAACTACAAAAAGGAACAATTGATGGCATGGAGTTTCCAAATCCTGACGATCTTGAAAAGATAAAAGGTGATGCTAATTTAACACTACTAACACAACCTGGTTTAAATATTGGTTATCTTGCATTTAATCTTGGAGAAGATACTCCTGGTTATGATCCACATTTTAAAGATGTTCGTGTAAGAAAAGCAGTTTATTATGCAATAAATAGAAAAGATATTGTTGAACATTTATATAAAGGAACAGCAGTTGTTGCAAAAAATCCACTTCCTCCAACTCTATGGGGATATAATGATGAGATAGTGGACTATGAATATAATCCAGAAAAAGCAAAGGAACTTTTAAAAGAAGCAGGTTATCCAAATGGATTTGAAACTAACTTATGGGCAATGCCAGTTGCAAGACCATATATGTTTGATCCTCAAAAAATTGCTGAGGCAATTCAATCAGACCTTGCAAATGTTGGAATAAAAGCAAAATTAGTAACATATGATTGGGGAACCTATCTTGATAAAACTGAAGGTGGAGAACATGCAATGTGCTTACTTGGATGGACAATGGATTATCCTGATCCAGATAATATAATGTATGTTCTTCTTGATCCCGATGCTGCAACTGTAGGAAGTGCTGGAAATGTTGCATTTTATAGAAATAGCAAAATTCATGAACTGAATATGCTTGCAAGAACCACTTTTGAAATTGAAGAAAGAGCAAAATATTATAAAGAGATGCAAAAAATAATACATGAAGATATTCCATGGGTTCCACTTGCTCATTCACAACAAATGGTTGTTTTTAGAAAAAATGTTAAAGGATTCTCTTTATATCCAAGTGGAGATTACCATTTTGATAAAACATATATTGAAAAATAGTTTTAATAAAGTGTATAAAGGGGAGGTAGAACTTACCTCCCCTATTTTTTATTAAATGAAAAAATATATATTAAGAAGAGCAATTGAATTACTAATCGTACTTTTTATAGTTTCAATAATCGCTTTTTTATTAATAAGGCTTGCCCCAGGAGATCCTGCTCAAATCCTTGCAGGTGAACATGTAACTCAAGAGATACTTGAAGAGATAAGAGAAAGATATGGATTAAATAAACCACTAATAACTCAATATTTTATCTGGATGGGTAAGGTTTTAAAAGGTGACCTTGGAAGGTCGATAAGAACAAATGAAAAAGTTTTAAAAGAACTTTTGTATAGATTTCCAAATACCTTTGAACTTTCTATATTTGCAATTATAATTGCAAGTTTAATTGGAATTTTTGCTGGAATAATTTCTTCTGTAAAGAGGGGTTCCTTTATTGACTATCTAACAATGACAATTGCTCTTTTTGGAGTTTCAATGCCTGTTTTCTGGTTAGGAATAATGCTTATGCTTATTTTTGGTGTATGGTTTAATATATTGCCTATTTCAGGAAGACTTGATGTTGGAATAAACTTAACAAGAATTACAAATTTTATTCTTCTTGATTCTCTTTTAACATTAAATTTTCATGCATTTTTCGATGCTATTAAACATCTAATATTACCTTCAATTGCACTTTCAACAATACCAATGGCATTTATTGCAAGAATAACAAGGTCAAGTATGCTTGATATTTTAAATAAAGATTATATAAGAACCGCAAGAGCAAAGGGTTTAAAGGAAAATATTGTTGTTTATAGACATGCATTAAAAAATGCTTTCATACCTATAATAACAAGTGTAGGAACAGAATTTGCTCTCCTTCTTGGAGGTGCAATTTTAACAGAAACAGTTTTTGCTTGGCCTGGAATTGGAAGATATATAGTAGGAGCTGTATCATCAAGGGATTATCCTGTTGTTCAAGGTTCAATTATTTTTATTGCATTTCTTGTATGTTTTGTAAATTTGATAGTTGATATTTTATATGCTTTTATAGACCCGAGGATTAGATATTGATGGAACAAAAAAGTGAAATCTATTTTATCTGGAAATATTTAAGAAAAAATAAAACAGCAATGATAGGGCTTTTAATTATTATAATTCTTATTATTGTAGCTATTTTTGCAAATATCATATCTCCTTTTGATCCATTATCACAATCTTTAAAAGATAGATTACAACCTGGTTTTTGGAAGGAAAATAACACAAATTTTCTTGGAACTGATGAGTTTGGTAGAGATATATTGTCAAGAATAATTTATGGATCAAGAGTGTCCTTAACAGTTGGTTTTATTGCGGTTATTATTGGAGTTTTAATTGGTTCAATTTTTGGAATTTTATCTGGATATTTTGGTGGATGGATAGATAGTTTTGTAATGAGGGGGGTTGATGTTATGTTTTCTCTACCAAGTATTCTTCTTGCAATAGTTATTATGGCTATTCTTGGTACAGGTCTTGATAAGGCGATGATAGCAATTGGTATAACATATGCACCTCAGATAGCAAGAATCGTAAGATCTCAAACTATAGTTGTAAAAAATATGGAATTTGTTGAATCAGCATTATCAATAGGCGAAAGTCATCTCATGATAATTTTCAAACATATTATAAGAAATGTTTTATCACCAATAATTGTTTATGGAACTTTAAGTGTAGGAAGTGCAATTCTTGATGCTGCAGCACTTGGATTTCTTGGTCTTGGCGCTCAACCACCAACTCCTGAATGGGGAGCAATGCTTTCGAGAAGTTATCAATATATCGTAGCAGGTGCTTGGTGGGTAGCAACATTTCCAGGTATTATGATTTTGATTTCTGTTCTTGGTTTTAATCTTTTTGGAGATGGATTAAGGGATGCTATTGATCCAACATTAAGATATTAAATATTCTATAATTAAAAAGGAGGTTTAAGATGAAAATAAGATTTATAGGTCATGCCTGCTTTTTAATTGAAATAGGTGGATTAAAGGTTATGACAGATCCATTTGATGAATCGGTTCCATATAAATTTCCTGAAAAAGAAGAAGTTGATATAGTAACAATAAGTCATGATCATTTTGATCATAATGCAACTCATAGAGTAAAAATAAAAAGAGAGGTTTTAAGAGACCCTGCTGATAAAACAATTGATGGTTTGAGATTTTTATCTAAATCTTTTTTTCATGATGAAGAGGGTGGTAAAAAAAGAGGTAAAAATGCAATTTTTTTAATTGAAGGTGAAAATTTAAGATTAGTTCATCTTGGAGATCTTGGTCATATTCCAGTTGAAAAAGATGTTGAAGTTTTTAAAAATCCAGATATCCTTATGATTCCTGTTGGAGGTTATTACACAATTGATAGTAAGAAGGCAGATAAAATAATATCAATACTTAGTCCTATAATTACAATTCCAATGCACTATAAGACAGGGAAACTTGAATTTCCAATTTCAACTGTTGATGATTTCCTTAAAAATAAAGAAAATATTCATAAATTAGAATCTCTTGAGATTATAATAGACAAAGTAAATATTGATAAATATAGAGGTATTCTTGTATTCCCTCTCTAAAAAAATATTAGTTAAGATACTTTATTTTTAAAAATAATGGAGGTATGATTTGAAAAAAATAGTCATCCTGGGTGGATGTGGTACAGTTGGAAGAGTTGCAACTAAAACACTCTTATCTTTTGGTAATTTTGAAATCACTGTTGCTGACAAGGAAAGAGATATTTTTGAAAAAACCTTTGAAGGTTTTACTAATTTAATTAAATTTTTTGAATTTGATGCAGAAAATAGTGAATCAATAAAAGATGCAATTAAAAATAGTGATGTAGTTTTAAACACAGTTGGTCCTTATTATAAATATGGTCCAAAAATATTAAAAGAAGTAATAGAAATAAACAAAAATTATGTAGATGTGTGTGATGATTTTGATGCAACAAAAGAAGATTTTAGTTTAGATGAGCCTGCTAAAAATAAAAATTTATCCTGCCTTATTGGTATGGGAAGCTCACCTGGATTTGCTAATATTTTAGTAAAACTTGCTGATGATTTTTTATTTGATCAAATTGAATCAATTGATATTTATCATGCACATGGTGGAGAAGAACATGAAGGGCCAGCTGTTGTTAAACATAGAATTCATTCTATGTTGATAGAAATTCCTGTTTTTATTGATGGAGAATATAAAAGTGTGAAACTTTTCGAAGAAAGTGGGAAATCTCTTGAAGAGGAGGAAGAGTTTTATGGTCTTGGGAAATACTGGGTTTATGCTTATCCACATCCTGAAACAATAACTCTTCCTAAATATATAAAAAATGTAAAAAGAGTTACAAATTTAGGACTTGTCCTTCCTCCACAATATGCAGAACTAATTAAAAATGTTGTAAAGACAGGTATTGTTGAAGAAGAACCAATTGATTTTATGGGTCAAAAAATTTCTCCTTTAGATTTTTCTGTAAATTATATTCTTCATAAAAGGAAAGAGTTTATAGAAAAATATGGACCCAAAGAACCAGTTGGGTGTCTAAAAATAAAAATAAAAGGTTTCAAAAATGGTGAACCCCTTGAATATGATTTTTCAATGTTTTCTAAAGGTAAAGGCATGGGAGAAGGCACAGGAATACCTGCAGCCATTGGAGCCTATTTAATGGCAGAGGGGTTAATTAAGGAAAAAGGAGTTTTTCCTCCAGAAGGTGGAGTAAATCCAGTGGATGCTTTAAAGGTTTTGATAAAACTTGTAGGAAAAGGAGAAGAAATTCCAATATTAATTGAAAAGGTTGATAAGTTTAATAAAAAGGAGAGAATCGATCCTTTAAATATAATCTCTAAAATATTAATTTGATATTTTTCTTTTAAGTAATCTTAAAATTTAGTAAAATTAAAAAGAAATGAGAAAAGGAGTAATACTTGCTGCTGGAGTTGGCAAAAGGATGAAATCTGAAACTCCAAAGGTTTTACATAAAATTTTTGGATTTCCTATTCTTTTCTACATAATAAAAACCCTTAAAGATGCTGAATTAGAAAATATTTATATTGTTATAAGTGATAATATTGAACTATTTAAAAGTGAACTTAAGGACGATTCATTAAATTTTTTAATTCAAAAGGTTCCTCTTGGAACAGCAGATGCTGTTAAATGTTCTTTATCAATAATTGATGATGAGGATGAGGTTTTAATTCTATCTGGAGATACTCCTCTTATAAGAAAAGAAACAATAATAAATATTTATAAAAAATTTGAAAAATTAAATCCTGATTTATTATTATTAACATCATATCTTGAAAATCCTTCACCTTACGGAAGAGTGATAAGAAAAAATGGCAATATTATTGAAATAAAAGAAGATAGAGATCTTAATGTTGAGGAAAAGTCAATAAAAGAGATAAACACAGGTATATATATTTTTAAGGGAAAAATTTTAAAAAATTATATACCGCAGATTAACAATAAAAATTCACAAAATGAGTATTATCTAACAGATATTGTTAAAATTATTTATAAGAATGGTGGAAAAATTGAATCAGAACTAATCGATTTTGAAGAAATAATTGGAATCAATACAAGAAAAGACCTATCAAATGTATTTAAAATTATGAATAAAAGAAAAGTTTATGAATTGATGGATAATGGTGTTACAATTCTTGACCCAGATATTACTTATATCTCGCCATTTGTAACTTCAAAAAAGGATACAGAGTTTTTCCCTGGTGTTTATATTGAAGGCGAAGTTCATTTTGGAGAAAACTGTAAAATTGGACCATTTGTGAAAATTTCTGCACTTGATGAAGTTATAATTGTTGAAGATAATGTAAAAATTGGGCCATTTGCAAGTATAAGAGATGGAACAAAATTAAAGAAAGGTTCAAAAGCAAAAACCTTTGTTGAAATAAAAAAATCAGAAATAGGTGAAAATAGTGCAGTACCACATTTATCTTATATTGGTGATGCAACGATTGGAAAAAATGTAAATATTGGAGCAGGAACAATAACCTGTAATTATGATGGAAAGAAAAAAAATCCAACAATTATCGAAGATGATGTGTTTATTGGTTCAGATTCTATACTTGTTGCAAAAGAGGGTGGCCTTTTTATTAAAAAAGGTAGTTTCACAGGAGCAGGTTCTGTTATAACAGAAGATGTTCCACCATATACTCTTGCTCTTGGAAGAGCAAAACAAATAAATAAAGAAGGCAGGTTAAAAAATGAAAATGGATAATGATTTTAAAGTTTTTGCTGGTAATTCTAACATAGAACTTGCTAAAAAGGTTTGTGATTATATTGGAATTAAACTCGGTGCGATTGAAGTTAGTAGGTTTGAAGATGGTGAAATAAAAGTTATCATAAATGAAAATGTTAGAGGAAAAAATGTATATGTAATTCAATCAACTCCACCACCTTCTGATAATTATCTTGAGTTATTTATTATTCTTGATGCATTAAGAAGAGCATCTACTGAAGCAATAAGCGCTATTACACCATATTATGGATATGGAAGACAGGATAGAAAAACAAGAGGAAGAGAGCCAATCAGTGCAAAACTTATGGCAAATTTAATCGTGGCATCTGGTGCAACAAGGTTTATTGCAATAGACCTCCATGCAGGTCAAATTCAGGGATTTTTTGATATACCTTCAGATAATTTATCAGCAATACCACTATTTGCTGATTATTTTATTACTAAGAACCTATCTGATGTTGTGGTTGTTTCTCCTGATGTTGGAGGAGTCGCAAGGGCAAATTCCCTTGCAAGTAGACTTCATGCACCAATTGTTATTTTTGCAAAAAGAAGAGAAAAACCTGATGAAATAGCAAGAATGGATCTTGTCGGTGAAGTTAAAGGTAAAAATGCTATAATTATTGATGATGGAATTTATACAGGAGGGACATTGATAAACGCAACAAATATACTTCTTGACAAAGGAGCAAAAAAAGTTTATGCTGCTGCAACACATGGAATTTTCTGTAATGATTCTTTAAAAAAATTAAATGATTCACCATTAGAAGAGATTGTTGTTACAGATACTTTAAAAATTAAAGATAGTGATAGTTTCAATAAACTAAAAATAATATCTGTTGCCCCTCTTATAGGAGAGGCAATTAAAAGAGTGCAATCACACTCTTCGATAAGTGAGTTGTTCAAATGAATGGAATGCTATATGTAATATTAACTTTAACAATTATTAACTCAATACTAATTATTATAATTTTCTTTGTTTTATCAATTTATATAAGAGAAATAACAAAAAAAGCTCAAGAATTAACAAGTGAAATAAAAGAACTTCTTAAAGAGATAAAACCGTCTTTAAAAAAAAGTATGAAAAATATTGAATCAACAACTACAAACATTAAGAATCTATCAAATTTAATATCTTCTATATCACCGCTTCTTCTTTTTTCAGGAAGTGGTTCTATTGGAAAAATAGGAAAATATGTTTCCCTGTTTTATGGTATAAGAAAGGGAATAGAAATATTTTTAACATTAACAAAAAAAGGAGGCAAAAATGAGTGAAAGAAATGATAATTTTTTTGGAGGCTTTTTAACGGGTCTTATTGTTGGTGCTATTTTAGGAATTTTATTTGCACCAGCAAAGGGTTCTGAAACAAGAAAAATTTTATTAGAAAAGGGTAAAGAAGTAATAGAAAAAGGTAAGGAGATTTTTGGTGGTAAATTAATCCAGATAGAAGAAGAGGAAGAGGAAGAAGAGAAATAAAAATTTGGAAAAATCTCTAATTAAAAAAACATTAACAATTTTAATCACAATATTAATCTTTATATTAATAATTTTTATATTAGGAAAATTAAGAAATTATATTATTTTAATTATTCTAACTTTTATATTTTCTTATATATTCTCAATTTTAACAACTTTTTTTCATTCGAAAAAAATAAATTTAATAATTTCCAAATTTTTATCAATAATTGTTGTACTTCTCTTTTTAGGTTTTGTTATTTTTATACTCATACCTCCAGTTATTAATGAAGTCAGCAAAATTATTTCAAACTTTCAAGGAATATCAAGAAATTTCTCCAATTTTCTAAAAAATATAATTGAAAGTTTAAGAAAGATTTTTAGTGATTTTGATTTCATTCAAATTGATATTGATAAAATTTTTTCATCCCTAAATGAATCTCTTGGAAGTATAATGTTAAATATTGTTACAAATATTTTTTCAGTCCTCAATTTAACCTTAAAGATTTTTATTGAAATTGTTTTTGCTTTTATAATTTCAGTATTTTTTATCTTTGATAGAGAAAGATTTTTAAGTGGAATAATTGCTGAAATTCCTGGAAAATATAAAAATAGAGTTTTAAATTTTTTTGGTGAATTAAATTTCAATCTAAAAAAATATTTGCTTGGGCAGTTTATGGTATCTCTTATTATCGGATTTTCACTTTACATATTTGCTATTATTTTAAAAATCCCCTATGCAGGTACTCTTGGATTTTTATCAGCAGTTGCAGAAGTTATTTTATATATCGGTCCGATACTTATTTTTCTTCTTGGTGTAATCATCTCATTTACTGTTTCTCCTTTAACTGCATTATTTTTTGCAATTTTTTATTTTGCTCAACAACAGATAACCAGTTTTTTTGTGTATCCAATCGTCTGGTCAAAATTTGTACTTAATATTTCACCGGTAATAGTTTTTATAACTATGATTTTTCTTCTTTCTATTTTTGGACCTGTTTCTTTATTCTTTACGGTTCCAGTGATAATAATTGCTCGATTAATTATCAAAGAGTTTAAAAATTCAACCCTTTATGAGAAATTCAAAAAATTATAAAAAAAGTGTAAAATATATTTAAAAATGAAAGTTAAACAAAAATTATTTTTTATTAATGCTATAGTTATTTTTTTAGTAGTTTTATCAATAATATTTTTTATTTATTCATTATCAAAGAAAACTCTTGATGATAATATAAAAATAAGGGCTGAACTTTATAGAAATAACTTTTCAAATCTAATTGAGATAGAAAAAAGAGGTTTAGAGTTACATGTAAAGGATTATGCATTCTGGGAAGAAATGGGTATCAAAGGTGTTATAAATCAAGATAAACAATGGATTAAAGATAATCTTGATCCCTGGGTTAGAATGAACTTCAATTACAATCTAATATTATTAATTAAAGATGATGGCGAAGTGATAGTTGATACGCTTTCATTAAACATAAACGCTAATGATTTTATATTAAAAGAGAAGGAAATTGTTTCTGGTATTAAATTAATCAATGGTTTACCTGTAATGTTTGCAACCTCTCCAGTTTTTGATAGTTCTGGGGAAAAATTTTTTAATGCATATTTAACATTTGGAACTATAATTGATGAAAGTCTAATAAATAAATGGAGAGAGTATCTTGAAATAGATTTTGCAATAATAACTGAATATAATTACATTTCTACCAGTGAAAGTCTCAAAAAATTTCAATTTGAAGATAATTTAAAATCTTATCAATATATTGATAATTATATTTGTACAATTCTTCCACTTTATGATAATGAAGGAAATGAAATTGCTAAAGTACATATACATAAATATGATGACATTCCTGCAAGAATAAATAAAACAATTATATCAGGAATATTTTTTGGTGCTTTATCTACAATCATCTCTGCATTTTTAATTAATATTTTATTAATAACATATATTCTTAAACCTCTTGAGAAATTATCAAAAGCAACAAAAGAAGTATCAAGAGGAAATTTTGATATAAAGTTAGATTATTATAAAAATGATGAAATAGGTTATTTAACAAGTAGTTTTGAAAAAATGTTTGATAAAATTAAATATAGAGAAAAAATAATAAAACATGAAAAGGAGATGGCTGTTGAAATGTCATATAAAGATCCTTTAACAAATATTTTCAATAGAAAATATTTGATTGAAAAAATTGAGAATTTGATAAAAAATGAACAATCTTTTTCAATTGTTTTTCTTGATCTTGATAATTTTAAGATTATTAATGATGTTCTTGGACATAAAGTTGGAGATGAACTCTTAAAGAAAATATCAGAATGGTTTTTAAATAATTTAAGAAAAGAGGATATTGTTACAAGATACGGTGGAGATGAATTCTGCTTGATTCTATATGGCCTTGATAAAACTGCTTCTAATGAAGTCATTCAGAGATTGTATAAACTATTTCAACTTCAATCATTCTATCCAGAAGACATTCCAATAGGCTTTTCATATGGAATTGCAAGTTTTCCTGAAGATTCCAAAAATTTAGATAAACTTCTTTCTATTGCTGATAACAAAATGTATCAGATGAAAGAAATTAGATTTAATAAATAGTTTAAGGTTATTCTATATTAAAAGATAACTCTTTTACAAAATCATCATCAATAAATATTTTACACTTCCATTCTCCTGGATTCTTTCCAAGTGTAAATCCTTTAATTTTAATTGAACCCCATGCCCAGGTATCCTTATCTTTATCAAGACTTTTTATATCAATAAAAAGTTCTGTATAGAAATTCCCTTGAGGGTCATAAAATTTATATTTAATTCTAAAACCACAATTAATCAATGCTTTATATCTTGTAAAAACAATTAATTTCTCATCTTCTTTTGAGAATGTTTGAGTCACATCCTGTGGAACTCCTTCAACAACTTGTTTACAGGTAACTGCTTCTATTAATTCTGCCTTATCAACTTTATATGTTTCATCTTTTGTTATCGTGAATTTATAAAGCCCAACTTCCTTATTGTCAATTAAAACTTTTACTTTCCAAACCCCTGGAATTGCACCAATAAGATAATCTTTAATAAAATATTTACCTGTTCTATAATTCCATCTTTCACCCTTCTTATGTTCCTGATTTTCCCATTTACTAGTAAAAATTAAATTATTGAATGGGTCATAAATATATATATTTAAATTAAAAGTTGCATCATTTACCATTTCAAGATATGCTCCAGCATAAAAACCTTCATCTGTTGATTTAAATGCATTTGTAAAATCACTCCATTTATTATCAACTAAATTTTTAAATGTTGTTACACCTGTTACTCTAACTTTCGTGTTTTCAAAATTGTTAACTTTTATCTGCAACTCTTCAATTTTATCATCTTTTTCTTTTATTAAATTTTCTTTTTTATTTATATCTTCGTTTTTGCTTGTTAATTCATCTTCTAAACTTTTAATTTTTCCTTTTAAATAGTCAATTGAATCCATTGTAATGGTGACTGTTTTTGTTGTCCCATCCCAACCAACCTCTGCACCTAAACCTTCACTTACAAATCTCACTGGTACCATTGTTCTTCCATTAATTATTTGTGGCGGAACATCGAGTGTAAGTTGATTCCCATCAACATAAGCAATCTTATTACCAATCTGAAGTTTTATTACCTTTTTTACATCCTCACTTCTTATATCACTACTTATTGACATTATAAAAATAGATATAAGAAGGATTAAAGAAATTCTTACCATCTTTTTCATAAAAAACCTCCTAAATTAATTATTTACTAAATAATATCAAGATCTGAAAAATTTAAAAAATATTTTACATTTAAATCAATATAATCAAATGGATATAATATTATAGGTTTTTTGTTATATGGTATGAAACCTTTTTTTATTAAAATTTTTTCTAAAGCATCCCTCTCTTTAATCCATATATCAATAAGATCGACATTATTATCTAAAAAATATTTAATTGAAAAATTAAGTATATCTGAAAATAATTTCTCATCTTTAATTAGAAATTCTTCTATAGAACCTCTTTTTATATCAAGGTTTTTTATTCTTAGAACAAAAAGATTGTTTGAGTCTTTAAAAATATCATATTTATAATATGGATGGTTTAAGTATCTCCAGTTCAAAAATTTTTCATCTCTTAAAACAAACATATCATAATTATGAAATAAATAATTTAAATATCTATCAACTCCTGAAAAATTATTTACTTTTTCATAATTACCTTTATATTTAATCAATCCTTTTCCTATTTTAAAAAGTGGATTAAAAAATGAAAAATTTAAATTGATTTTTGTGGAAAGAAAATTTAAGTTCAAAGGAAAAATCCACCTTCTTATATTTCCATTTAATTTCCAGTTAAGTTTATTTAAATAAATTGGTTTTGAATTTGGATTTGGAAAACCATAAAATAGGTAGTAACCTCTTTTTTTACCTTCATCAAGAGTAAGAAGCGCAAGTTTCTTAAAAATTCCTTTTCCTCTATGTTCTTTAAGAGTCATTGAATCTACTGAATGACCTACTTTAACAATATTTCCTCTATAATAAAATTTAAGTGGTACAATTGCTTCTTGAGAAATTATTTTTCCATTTTCCTCATAAACTGCAATTAAGTTTTCTTTTAAAGGATTATTTAAATATTTCCATTGCCATTTAGCAATATTAACTTCAAGTTCTGGAGTAACCGAAGAAAAGAGGTTTATTAAATCTAAACCATCGCCTTTGTAAATTTTCTCCATTAGTTTTATTTTTCAATTTTTTCAATCACAATTATATAATTTGTGGCAAGAGCAGCAATAGCACCAAGTGCAACCCAAACAGGTATTAAAATCGATGCTGCAATACCAATTGTTAATGGTATCTCAAGGAGAGTATTTCCATCTTTATCTTTTACAGTAATTCTTCTAATATTTCCCTCATGAATCAATTTTTTTACAAAACCTAAAAGTTCATCTCCACTAACCTTAAATTCTTCTTTTCTTACTTTTTCTTCCATAATCACCTCACAATATATTTTATTAATATTAATTTATTTATCTTCTCTTTTCAACTTAATTTTTGTAGATGATATAATAGAAAATGATATAAAGTTTAAGGAGGAAAAAGTGATTAAGAAATTAACTTTAATATTTTTATTTATTTTCTTTATTTTTACAGTATCCTGTATTGAAAAAATACCAACACCTTTTACTGAAAAAATTGAAGAAACATATCCAGTTGAAAAAGAAACTTTACTATCAATTGAGAATTTCAATGGTAGCATATCAATTACAAAATGGAGTGAAAATACAATTTCAATATTTGCTGAGAAAAGAAGTCTTCTTGGTAAAGGCGAACTTAATAATGTGAAGATAGAAATAATTAAGAATGACGAATTTAAAATAAACAGTGTTAAATTAACAAAAAATCCTCAAGTTTCAATTACATACAGCATTAAAGTTCCAGATAAAGTTATATTAAAAGATATTGTAACTTCAAATGGTAGTATTGAAATAGTTGATTTGAGAGGTGATTCAAATCTGAAAAGCTCTAATGGATATATTAAAGTTACAAATCATAATGGTAATATAAGATGTGATACATCAAATGGAAGAATAGAAATAATAAACCTTATTGGGAATGCAACTTTAAATACTTCAAACGGAAGAATAGTTGTTGATGGTTGTGAAAGATTAACACAGGTTGAAACATCAAATGCAACTGTTGAAATTAGAAGAACAAAAGAAGTTGGAGATATTAAAACATCAAATGGAAAAATAGAGGTTGATATTTATAAGATAAGAGAAGGTGGTGCAAGAATATATACATCAAATGGTTCAATTTATGCAAATATCAAAAGCGATTTGAATATCAATCTTGAAGTTGAAACATCGAATGGAAAAATTGATGTTAAGGATTTGGATTTGAGTGTTGATACATTAAGGGAAAACTATTTAAAAGGAAAATTAAATAATGGTGGAGAAACAGTATCGATTAAAACTTCAAATGCAAGTATTTATCTATCAAAATTAGATTAATTTTGTGATATATTATATATTATAAACCTTCGGGGTCGGGTGAAATTCCCTACCGGTGGTAATAGGTTTTACTAAAAAAGTAAAACCTTAGCCCACGAGCAGAAATATTTTTATATTCTGCAGATTCAGGTGAGATTCCTGAGCCGACGGTTAAAGTCCGGATGAAAGAAGGATCCCTCCCCGAAGTTCAATATGGAGGGATAATATGAAAAAAAGAACAAAAGAGATTGTTTTAGGTGCACTTTTATCTGCACTTGCCTTTGTTTCTATGTTTTTTATTCAAATTCCAATTTTTCCTTCTGCTCCATATCTTCAATTTGATCCATCTGAAGTTTTCTCTCTTTTTGCTGCATATTTCATTTCTCCTATAATGGGTGTTCTTGTAACACTTGTAAAGGTTATTTTGTTTTATCTAACAAAGCAGGAAAGCGGAATAATTGGATCTATAATGAATTTTCTTGCTGTTGCTCCTTTTGTTTTTTTCTCTTCAATTTTATTTAAAAAAATTAAAAAAACTGGCTTTATTTTAAGTTTTTCTTTATCTATTATTTTTGGTATTCTTTTAAGAATTATTTTTATGATACCAGCAAACCTTTTATTTGTTCCAATCTATACTGGCTTGAATCTAAAACAGACATGGATTTATATTTATACTATAAATATCCCGTTTAATATCGTTGTTTCACTTATAAATGGACTTCTTTTTGTTTTATTATCCTTATCATTAAGTAAAATCCCAGAGGTTAAAAAAGAGTTAATTGATGTTGGAAAATGAAGAATTTTTATATTTTCAAAAACCAGGTAGATATATAGGGAAGGAATGGAATTCAGTATATAAAAACCCTGAGGGTAAAAAAAGATTTTTACTTATCTATCCAGATCTTTATGAAGTAGGCATCTCTTCTTTGGCGATAATACTTCTTTATCATTTAATAAATGAAAGAGAAGATAGTTACTGCGAAAGATTATTTTCTCCAGGTTTAGATTTAGAAGAATATTTATTGAAAAATAAAATTCCAATTTTTTCCATTGAAACAAAAACACCACTAAAAAATTTTCATATTGTTGGGTTCAGTTTACAATCTCAACTTGATTTTACAAATGTTTTAAATATTTTAAATCTTAGTGAAGTAAGTGTTTTTTCAAAAGATAGAAAAGGGTTTCCTCTAGTGATAGCTGGTGGTCCTTGTGCACTTAATCCAGCGCCTATTTCTCCCTTTATAGATGCTTTTGTTATTGGCGAAGGCGAAGAGATTGTTAATGAAATCCTTAACAATTTTAAATTAGACAGGGACGATTACTTATATAAATTAAATGAAATTGAAGGAATTTATGTTCCAGAATTTAGTAAGAAAATTATTAAAAAAAGGTTCATAAGTGATTTTGAAAATTCATTTTTTCCTGAAAATCCAATTGTTCCTTATATTCAAGTAGTTCATGACAGGGGTGTTGTTGAAATTTTTAGAGGTTGTGATAGAGGTTGTAGATTCTGCATTTCAGGAATGGAGAAAAGACCAAGAAGAGAAAAAAGTGTTGAAAAAATATTAAATATTTCTGAAAAACTTCTTCAAAATACTGGCTATGAAGAGTTGTCTCTTCTTTCTCTTTCCACTTCTGACTACACTAGAATTGATGAACTTTTAATAAGGCTAAAAGAAAAATTAAAGGATAAAAAAATTACCATATCACTACCTTCGCTAAGGATTGACAATTTTTCACTTAAATTATTAGATTTAATAGATACGGGTAGAAAGGTAACACTTACTTTTGCCCCTGAAGGTGGAACAGAAAAAATAAGAAATGTTATGAATAAACCAATAAAAGATGATGAGATATTAAATGTTATTAAAGAAGCAAATTTAAAAGGGTATAAAAAAATTAAATTATATTTTTTAATCGGTGTTCCTTATGAAGATTATGATGATATATATGGAATTGTTGAACTTATAAACAGAATAAAAAATAAAAATAGAGGATTAAAATTATCTGTTTCAATAAATCCTTTTATTCCAAAACCATTTACACCATTCCAATGGGAAAAATTTATATCAAAAGATGAATTTATAAAAAAGATTAAAATTATTAAAAATGGAATTAAAAATGTGAATTTAAATTACAGAGGATGGGAAGAATCTTTTATTGAAGCAATTATTTCAAGAGGTGATGAAGAAATTTCAGAATTAATTTATGGTGCTTATCTTAAAGGAGAAAAGTTTTCGAACTGGAGAGAAAATTTTCATTTTGAAATATGGGAAGAGATTTTAAATGAAAAGAAATTTAAAACTATTGATAAAGTTCTTAATGGTTTCGCATTAAAAGAAAATCTTCCATGGGATTTTATTGATATTGGAATAGATAAAGAATTTTTATTAAAAGAAAGAGAAAAAAGTAGATTAGGAGAAATAACGGAACCATGTTTTATGGATTTAGAAAGGTGCTCAAATTGTGGGGTATGTTTTAATTTAAAATGAAAATTCGAATTGAGTATAAAAAAATTGGTTCGCTTGTTTTTATCTCAACCCTCGATATCGAAAGAGTTTGGGAAAGAGTTTTAAGAAGAAGTGGATTGAAGTTAAAATTTACTGAAGGTTATAATCCAAAAGTTATTAAAGATTTTTCACCTGCAATACCTCTTGGTGTTTATAGTGAAAGTGAGTTGATTGATTTTATTATAGAAGAAAAATTGAATAGTGATTCAATATTATCCAAAATAAACAATGTAACTTGCGAAGATCTTTTTATTAAAAGGATAAAAGAGATAAAAGAAAATTCAAGTTCACTTTCTTCATTAATAACTCATATAGAAATTGAAATAGCTAAAGAAAACGTTAAAAATATTAATTTTAAAGAATTAAAATTAGAGAAAATTATAAATGGTGAATTAAAAATAATTGAACTTAATAAATTCATTTTCAAAGAAGATTCAAGCGAAAAAGGAAAGATATTAATTCTTGATAGCAGGGTATCATTAAAAGACATTATGAACAAATTAAACAAAATGGATTTTGAATTTATGATTATTAAAAAGGATAATTTAACCTTAAAAAATGGCAAACTTATTCCTGTTTTTGATTTGGATTGAAATTTTGATAAAATTTTTTTAATGAATGAAAAGACTCTTTATTCATTTGGCTCTTTTACATATGATTTGATTAAAAATCATAAGGATATTTTAAAACATTGCGTTGGAGGAAGTGGTGCTTATTTTTCTTTATCATCATCAATCACAGGAGTTAAGACCTATCCAGTTGGTTATATATCAGATGATATTGATGAAAATATAAGAAATAGATTATCAAATTTTGTTGATATGAAATATTTAAAGAAAGGTAAAAAACTCAATTTTCATATTGTTTATAATAAAAAATTTGAAGCAAATTATTTAAAAGATTTAGATGAAAACGACGAAATCATTGAATATAAAAATCTTCCAAAAAATGAATATGTTCATGTGTGTGTTATCTCAAATATAAAAAATCAAATCGATATCATTGAGCATTTTAAAAAAAGTAGGTCTTTTGTTTCTACTGGAACTTATTTAATAAGGATAAAAAAAGATAGAGATATGGTTTTAAAAATGCTTAAGATTTGCGATCTTTTTTTCCTGAATAAAGAGGAGGCGTTTGCTTTATCTTGTGAAAAAAATTTTAATGATGTTATAAATTTTTTTATTAAAAATGGTAAAAGGATCGTCATAACACTTGGGAAAGATGGGGCAATGTATATCGAAAAAAGGAAAATTATTAAAATAAATGCTATTGATGTTAATGTTGTTGATGTAACTGGTGCAGGAGAAACATTTGCAGGCGGATTTGTTGGATCTTATATTCAACATAAAGACCCTTATCTTTCTTTAAAATATGGAGTAATTTTATCTTCATTTGTAATTGAAGATTTTGGAATAAATGGTTTACTTAATATAAAAAGAGAAAGTTTATTAGAAAGATTAGAGGAAATAAATGATTGAAATTGATTATGAAAAAATTAATGAAATTTCTGAACTGTTAAAAGATATAAAATTCAATTTAAATCTTCTTCCAGGAATTGAAAAGGCAAAAAATTTATTAGATGCAAGAAAAAAACTAACTCTTTATTTCTATGTTGATGCAATTTGCCATCAAACACAAAATTTCTCAGGTGAGATTGACGGATTTTTTTTAAAAGGTTGGGACTATTTATTGAATTCCTTTAAAAAAGAATTTGAAAGAGATAAAGATTTCATTGAAGTTGAGAGAATGAAAAAAATTAATGGGGGTGATTTAAAAAGGATTTTAGGTAATTCTGGAGATAGATATTATGAGAGAGCGTATCTATTAAGAAATTGCGCTTATATATTAAAAAGAGATTTTAAAGGTGATATTTTTGAAATAAATAGATTATCAGATGGATATATAAAAAGAGAAAATAAAATTGATATGCTTAAATTATTCCATAAATTTAAAGCGTATTCAGATCCATTAAATAAAAAGACATATCTTTTTTTAAATATTGCGAAAAAGGTTGGATTCTGGAAAGTTAGTGATCCTGAAAATCTTTGGATTCCTGTGGATTACCATCTTGAAAGAGTTACATTAAGAATAGGTATAATCAAATTAGGTGAAAAAATAATAAAAAAATTTATTTTAAATAAAAGAATACCCCAGACCATTGATTTAAAATTAAGAAAAGTTATAGGTGAAGGAGTAAAAAATTTAACATTGAAAACAAATATTGAAATTGAGAAAATTGATCAGGTTTTTTGGTCTTTAGGAAGAAGTATCTGCTTCAAAGATGAACCACTATGCGATGGAGTAAAAGATAATCAAAACACATTTACAAACATAACTGGAATATCATTATTAGAAGGATGTCCATTTAGGAAAATTTGTAAAGCATATAAAGTTTCTTATTTAAGAAAAATTAAAGAATCAAACGTAAACACAATTTATTATTAATAGATTTTAGATTTATTCTCTTTATGGAATCTCTTTCCTAATTATCCTTACAATAACATCTCTTGGCTCTGGATCTTTTCCATCAGGAGTTAACCCATCAACAGGTACTATAGCAAAAATTATGTCTCCTAAATTTGGAACAACTATCTTTGAAT
>Ga0067045_1028298_pt1 | contig 36732 bp, 29 predicted proteins | sample TerdegcTABiofilm_FD_59184 | JGI IMG/M metagenome (GOLD analysis project Ga0067045, IMG submission 59184) | Combined Assembly of (Gp0054472, Gp0054536) Wastewater bioreactor microbial communities from Singapore -Terephthalate degrading...
AAGCCCGCCCCCACAGTGGATCACCTGTGGAATTCCATGTGGGAGCGGGCTTGCCCGCGATTGCCATCCAGAGAACGAACCAATCCATTTCAGACGGTCTAAAATCCCGCTGTCCTACTTTCAGGGAATTCACCACGTGAAATCTGTCCTCGCACTGTTATCCCTCCTGGCCTTGCCGGTCATGGCCGCCGAGCCGACCCTGTATGGCCGTTACGAGTACATCCAGTTGCCGGAGATCGGTGGTGAAGTGCTCAAGGCGAAGATGGACACCGGCGCGCTGACCGCGTCGCTGTCGGCCAAGGACATCGAGACCTTCACCCGCGATGGCGAGGAGTGGGTGCGTTTCCGCCTCGCGACCAAGGATGCCAGCAACAAGGTCTACGAGCACAAGGTCGCGCGCATCAGCAAGATCAAGACCCGTTCCGAAGAGGACGAGGACGAAGAGGTGGCCGCGCCCAGCAAGCGGCCGGTGGTCGATCTGGAGTTGTGCCTGGGCAACGTCAAACGCACGGTCGAGGTCAACCTGACTGACCGCAGCAGCTTTAATTATCCGTTGTTGATTGGTGCCAAGGCCCTGCGTGAGTTTGGCGCGGCGGTGAATCCGGCTCGACGGTTTACGGCGGATAAGCCGGAGTGTTGAGGCCAGCCGCCGGTGGCGACTTTTCAGCTACTTCTTACAGGTGGGGCCGATAAGGTCCTACGGTATTTGGCGCTGCGTAACACTTGTCGGATTGACGTCGATTACACCGTGGGGCACCGTTCGCCCACTTAACTGCCGGGCCTGGATGCCATGCCTCATATCCTGATTGTCGAAGACGAAGCGGCGATTGCCGATACCCTGGTGTTTGCCCTGCAAGGCGAGGGTTTCACCACGACCTGGGTGAGCCTGGGGGCGGCCGCCCTTGAGCATCAACAGGCAACGCCCGCCGACCTGATCATTCTCGACATCGGCCTGCCGGACATCAGCGGTTTTGAAACCTGCAAGCAGTTGCGCCGGTTCAGCGAAGTGCCGGTGATGTTCCTCAGCGCCCGCGATGGCGAGATCGATCGAGTCGTCGGCCTGGAAATCGGTGCCGACGACTACGTGGTCAAACCGTTCAGCCCACGGGAAGTGGCGGCGCGGGTGCGGGCGATTCTCAAGCGCATGGCCCCGCGACCGGGGATCGAGTCCACCCGTGCGTTGTTCCTGGTGGACAGTGAGCGTGTGCTGATCACTTATCGCGGCCAGCCTCTGAGTTTGACCCGGCATGAGTACCGCTTGTTGCAGTGTCTGCTGGAGCAGCCGGAGCGTGTCTTCAGTCGCGAACAGTTGCTCGATGCGCTGGGCATTGCCAGCGACGCCGGTTACGAGCGCAGCATCGACAGCCACATCAAGAGCGTGCGCGCCAAGTTGCGCCTGGTGGCGGCCAATGCCGAGCCGATCCAGACCCACCGCGGCCTTGGTTACAGCTACAGCCCGGGATCCAGCTGATGCCATTGGCGATCCGGATCTTCCTGGTGTATGTGCTGTTTGTCGGCCTGACCGGTTACTTTGTGCTCAACACAGTGATGGAAGAAATCCGTCCCGGCGTGCGTCAGTCCACCGAAGAAACCCTGGTGGACACTGCCAACCTGATGGCCGAAATCCTGCGCGACGACTTCAAGGCCGGAACCCTCAATCAGAACCGCTGGCCGGAACTGCTCAAGGCCTACGGTGAGCGGCAGCCGGGGGCGAGTATCTGGGGCCTGGCCAAGAATCAGGTCAACCATCGCATCTACGTGACCGACGCCAAAGGCGTGGTGGTACTGGACTCCAGCGCCCGTGCAGTGGGCCAGGATTACTCGCGCTGGAACGATGTGTACCTGACCCTGCGCGGTGAATACGGCGCGCGCTCGACCCGCAGCGATCCCGATGACGCCAGTTCTTCGGTGATGCACGTTGGCGCACCGATTCGCGACAACGGGCAAATCATCGGTGTGGTCACGGTGGCCAAGCCCAACAGTTCATTGCAGCCTTACGTCGATCGCACCGAGCGCCGTTTGCTCGGCTACGGTGCGGGCTTGATTGGCCTCGGCCTGCTGTTCGGGGCGGCATTGTCGTGGTGGTTGAGCGTGGCGCTGCGGCGCTTGACCGCGTATGCCCAGGCGGTGAGCGAAGGGCGCCGGGCCGAGCTGCCGCACTACCGTGGCGGTGAGCTTGAGCAACTGGCCGTGGCAGTGGAACACATGCGCACGCAACTGGAAGGCAAGGCGTATGTGGAGCGTTATGTGCACACCCTGACCCACGAATTGAAGAGCCCGCTGGCGGCGATTCGTGGCGCAGCCGAACTGTTGCAGGACGAGATGCCGGCCACCCAGCGCCAGCGTTTCGTCAGCAACATCGACAGCGAAAGCGCGCGTATGCAGCAGTTGATCGAGCGTCTGTTGAACCTGGCCCAGGTCGAGCAACGGCAAACCCTCGAGGAGCGAGTGCAGGTGCCCTTGGCAGCCTTGGTCGATGAGTTGCTCGAGACCCAGCAGGCACGCATTGAACGCAAACAGCTGCGCATCGAAAAACACATCGCCGCGGACCTGGCGCTGTCAGGCGAAGCCTTTCTGTTGCGCCAGGCGCTGGCCAACCTGCTGGAGAACGCTCTGGATTTCACCCCGTCCCACGGCGTCCTGCGTTTTCGCGCGCAACGGCGGGGCGAGCAGGTCGAGTTCAGTCTGTTCAACCAGGCCGACCCGATTCCCGACTACGCCCTGGGCCGCCTGAGCGAGCGTTTCTACTCGCTGCCACGGCCTGACAGCGGACGTAAAAGCACCGGGCTGGGGCTCAATTTTGTGGAAGAGGTGGTGAAGTTGCATGGGGGAACACTGCGGGTTGGGAATGTACCCGATGGGGTTGAGGTGACGTTGCACCTACCGTAGCCGCTGCCGAACGCAGGCTGCGCCAGCTGCTACAGATACCGGTTCTCCACACACTCTGCATATTCGCTCCATAAAACCCACACACGGGCCTTGCAGACTCTCCCTCATTCGAACAGGGAGAACTTCCATGAACCGCAGCCTGGCCATAAAACTCGGGGCGATTGCCCTATTGATTCTGTTGTTGCTGATTCCCTTGCTGATGATCAGCGGCATGATCTTCGACCGCCAGCAACTGCGCGATGGCGTGCTCGACGACATCGCCCGCAGTTCCAGCTACCGCCAGCAACTGACCGGCCCGCTGCTGGTGGTGCCGTACCGCAAGGCGGTGCGCACTTGGAAGCTCAACGAGAAAACCAACAAGCGTTATCAGGAAACCAGCCAGGAGCGCGGCCGTTTGTATTTCCTGCCGGAGCGCTTTGAGCTCGATGGCCAGGTGCAGACCGAACTGCGGGCCCGAGGGATCTATGAGGCGCGGCTGTTCCACGCCAGCAACCGCATCAGCGGGCAGTTTTCCCTTCCCGAGCGCCTGGGCATCAAGGAAGACTTTATCGACTACCAGTTCGACCAGCCTTACCTGGCGGTGGGCATCAGCGATATCCGCGGCATCGAAAATGCCTTGCAGCTGGAGCTCGACGGCCAGCGCCTGGACTTCGCGCCGGGAACCCAGGAGGACTGGCTGGGGGAGGGCGTGCACGTGATGCTCGCGCCACTGGATAGCCGTAAAGCCAATACGCTGCAGTTCGGCTTTGATCTACGCCTGCAGGGGACCGGGCAACTGCAGGTCACGCCGGTGGGCAGAACCAGCCAGGTCAAGCTAAAGGCCGATTGGCCCCATCCAAGCTTCATCGGCAATTATTTGCCTGCGCAGCGCGAGATCAGCGCCGAAGGTTTCAGTGCCGACTGGCAGACCTCGTTTTTCTCCACCAACCTGGAGGAGGCGCTTGGCAATTGTGTGGCCGGTGGCGGTTGTGAAGAGTTCAAGAGCCGCAACTTTGGCGTCAGCTTCATCGACCCGGTGGACCAGTACCTCAAGAGCGAGCGTGCAATCAAATACGCCCTGTTGTTTATCGTGCTGACCTTCGCCGGCTTCTTTCTCTTCGAAGTGCTCAAGGGGCTGGCGGTGCACCCGGTGCAGTACGCCCTGGTGGGGGTGGCGCTGGCGTTTTTCTACTTGCTGCTGTTGTCGCTGTCCGAGCACATCGGGTTCGCCCTGGCCTACCTGTTGTCCGCCAGTGCCTGTGTGTTGCTGATCGGTTTTTATGTGCGCCACGTGCTGCACAGCACGCCGCACGGCCTGGGTTTTTCGGCGGGGCTGGCGGCGTTGTATGGGCTGTTGTACGGACTGCTGAGCGCCGAGGATTACGCGCTGTTGATGGGGTCGTTGTTGCTGTTCGGGTTGCTCGGCGTATTCATGGTGCTGACCCGTCGGCTGGATTGGTATGGGGTAGGTCAGACGAGCAAGACGCAGGTGGCGGCATGAGCCGGTCGCTGGGCTTGCGTGAGGAGCGGGTGCAGGTGGCGCGATTGCTGCTGCACATCAGTGGATGGTTGGTGGCGCAGCGTGGCGGACTAGACCCTCGGCACGGTCGCCAGCCTCGCCGGGCGCTGGCTGACTGTGACTGAGCTGACTGTGAAATACCACTGCTGCGAGTTTTTACATTAAGTTTCGTATATCTCGATTTTTTTCTCCCGCAGGATGGGAGGTTCGTCCGGCGTTCGCTACCGACTGATAACTTGATGACATTGATGAAGTCGGTGTTTGTCGAGCCGGCGTTGGTAACCAATCAATCGTGTCGAGGCTATGTAAAAGTTTACTTTTGGTGATCTCAGCTCCAGCTGTTGCATATTTTATGAATTGCTGATTAGTGGAGATCGATACAACCTTAGGGTTTGCTAATACTGGCATGACCTTTTTAAACGCTGTGATCCGGGCCGAATACAATAGAAGTTCTTCAGCGGTTACACCGCTAGTCGAAGCCATCTGTTTTATTTTATTACTCCCACCCAGGTTGGTTTTTGTCTCTCTCAGAAGCTCTACTGTGAAAGGAGATACTTCTGTGTTTCTCTTCATGTTTTTAATGGTCTTGTCCAGGAATGTCGTCCTGAATACTTTCGCAATCCTGGACAGGACCGAATGCCCGGACGGATCGACTCGGTTGACGGGGTCCCCGGCACAATATGCGTATGCATTAAAACCGCCCTTCCCAAACGGACTCAAATTGTCCGGACTGTTAAATCGCATCAACACGGGATTGAACTGTCGATAGCCGTTGCCCAAATGATAGTACCCGGTTACTGGGTCGGGTCGTTCGCCGTTAAATCCCAGCAAGCTGAGCAAGCCATTCTGCGCTGTGTGGTGGCCGTAGGCGGTGTAGGTGAGGGCCGATGACTGGTTGCCGGCGCGTGCGTGCAACACCGAGCGTTGCTGATCGGTGGCCAGTAACGTGGCGTTGGGTGCAGCGCCTTGCGACTGTTGGAGTGCCAGTAACTGCTCGTCGTGCTGGACGATGCTCCAGAACGCTGCGCCCTGGATTTCGGTGGTCAATCGGCTGTTGCAGTGGAAATGCTGGATGACCGGCTGTTGCGACGGTGTGCGGCCAATCTGGCGGTTCAGTGCGTCGTATTGGTAACGATTCAGGATGGAAGTCGGCATGGGGTGAGCTCCGAGCAAGGTCTGGAGTGGAGCCTTTAGCATCGGAGCTATGTGAATATTTGCCAACTAGCAGAACTGTTAGTGTTTCGCCGCTTGCCGCCTCACACCTTCGGTACCGTCGCCAGCATCGACGGGCGCTGGCTGACTTCGAAATACCAAGCCGCCAGTTGCGGTTGGGCGTCGCGCCAGTGCAGGTCGGGGTGGCGCAGGTCGAGGTAGCCCAGGGCGCAGGCGACGCTGATGGCGGCGACGTCAAAGTGGCAGGTCAGTTCGGCGATGGCGTCAGCTTCGAGCACTGAGAGGGCGCGGCGGATTTTTTCGCGCTGGGCGTCGAGCCATTCCGGCCAGTGTTTTTCCGGGGCGCGCAGGGCCAATTCGTAGCGCACCATCACCGCCGCATCCATGATCCCGTCGGCCAGTGCCGCCAGGGTCAGACGCCGCCAGCGGGCTGTGCCTTCGGCGGGGATCAGCGGATTGCCGACGTGTTGCTGGTCGAGGTAGTCGAGGATCACTCGGCTGTCGTACAGCACGTTGCCGTCGGCCAGGCGCAGGGCCGGGATCTTGCCCAACGGGTTGTCCTGGTTCAATACCGGGTCGGGGCTGACCGGGCTCAGTTGGCTGAGCTGCAGCGCGACGCGGTCGGTCTGCCCGGTCTCGTGCAGTAGCACCATCACTTTGCGCACAAAGGGCGAGGCAGGGTTGTGGAACAGGGTCATGCTGGGGGTGGACATGGCATTCCTCGGCGATCATCGGGGAGCAGAGGCTTAGCCTAGTAAGTTCCGGCGTGGCTGGCGAGGGGTTTGCCGTTGCCAGCGTATTTCATGGGGGAGCGCCGCCGGTTCGCTCCCCCAGCGTGAGGGTTCACTGGCGTTGCATCAATCCCCGCACCCCAAGCACCGCCGGCACGCCCAGGCCGATCCAGCTCAAGCCATCCCAGATCCCATCACCCAACAGCGCCGCGAACAACCCGGCGGCACTGAGCAGGGCAATCACGGTGGGGGTGGCGAAGACTTTCCAGAAGTTCGACTGGCGCGGTCTCATGGGGTGCTCTCCTGGGCCACGGCCGGCGGTTTTGCCGCCCGGCGCCGGGCTGTCCACAGGTACAGGCCGCTGCCGAGGACGATGATGGTCAGTACATCGAGTGCCGCCCAGAGGACTTTCATCGGCATGCCGCCGTAGTCACCGAAGTGCAGCGGCTGCGACATGCCCATGACGTCCATGTACCACGGTCGTTCGGCGATCGCGGTGACCTCCAGGGTGCTGGCGTCGATCAGTACCGGGGTCAGTAAGTGGGAGGTCAGGTGGGTGCTGCCTTTCATGAACACCGCGTAATGGTGTTCGCTGGAAAAACGGGTGCCGGGGAAGGCGATGAAGTCGGCCTGCATCTCGGGTGCGGCGCGCTGGGCAATCTCGAGCAACTGGCTGGCGGGTGCCAGGCGGGTCAGGGGGGGCGCCTCGCGGTAGGGTTCGATCATCGCGCTCAGGGCTTCGTTGCGCCAGGCGGCGATGAGCAGGTCGGCGCAGGCGCTCACCACGCCGGTGACACCCACCACCAGGGCCCAGGTCAGGGTGACAATGCCGATCAGGTTGTGCAGGTCGAGCCAGCGCAGGCGCGTGGATTTTTCCTGGCGCACGGTGCCGAACTTCAGGCGGCGCATGAACGGCAGGTACAGCACCGCCCCGGAGACGATCGCCAGCACGAACAGGATGCCCATGAACGCCAGCAGCAACTTACCCGGTAGCCCGGCGAACAGGTCGACGTGCAGGCGCAGGATGAACATCATCAGCCCGCCGTTGGCCGAGGGCATGGCCACCGGCTCGCCAGTGCGGGCGTCGAGCATGTAGGTGTGGGACAGGTTGGGTTCGGTGCCGGCGGTCTTGGCCATGATCGTGATCACGCCGTTGGGCTCGTCCTCATCCCAGCCGAAGTACTGCATGACTTCGCCGGGACGATGGGCCTGGGCCTTTGCGACCAGTTGCTGCAGGTCCAGGTGCGGGGTGTCGGCCGGCATCTGTCGCAGCACGGGCGCATCGCCCAGCAGGTGCTCGATCTCATGATGAAAGATCAGCGGCAGGCCAGTCAGGGCGAGCATCAGCAGGAACGCCGTGCAAATCAGGCTGGTCCAGGTGTGGATAAAGGACCAGCGGCGGATGGTTTTGCTTTTCATTTCACTGCCTTCAGAAAGACCCAAGTCGCCCAGTGAGGGCGGCCTGTTAATGGCGCGTATTACGTCAGTGGGTTACCACTTGTAGGTGGCACTGGCGACCACGCTGCGCTGGTCCCCGTAGTAGCAATAGAAGCTATCGCAAGTGGAGATGTAGTCCTTGTCGAACACGTTTGTGGCGTTGAGCGCCAGGGAGGCGCCTTTGAGGCTGTTGTCCAGACGACCCAGGTCGTAATGAACAGCAGCGTCAAACACCGTGTAGGCGTCTGCCTTGCCCAGCCAGGTGTTGCCCTGATCACCGTAGGTGTTGCCGGTATAGCGCGCACCGGCACCTACGCCAAAGCCGTCCAATACACCGTTGTGCCAGGTGTAGTCGGTCCATAACGATGCTTGCTGGTTCGGCATTAATTGCAGGCGGTTTCCTTTGTAGTCGCCTTTTTGCACTTCCGACTTGGCCAGGGTGTAAGCGGCAATGACTTTGAGGTTTTCAGTCACGTCGGAAATCGCTTCCAGCTCAAGCCCCTTCACTTTCACTTCACCCGTCTGGCTGGTAACCGAGATGTTGTTGACGGTGGTGGTGACATCGACGTTTTTCTGGGTCAGGTCATACACCGCTGCGCTCAACAGGGTGTTGCTGCCGGGCGGCTGGTACTTGATGCCCAGTTCCCACTGCTTGCCTTCGGTTGGTTCGAACGAGTCGGTGGGCGAGGTGCTGGCGTTGCTGGCTGGCTGGAACGATTCGGCGTAGGACAGATAAGGTACGAAACCGTTATCGAAGACGTAGCTGATCGCCGCATTAGCGCTGAAGTTCTTGTTCCGGTCGGTGTTTGTGGCGTCATTTTTGTTGAAGTATTGAGTGCCGGTGTGCACCCAGTCTTCACGGCCGCCCAGGGTCAGGCGCCATTGGTCGAGCGCCATCTGGTCTTGAACGTACAGACCGGTCTGGTAGGTCTTCTGGTCGTAGTCATAGTACGCGCTGGAGCGTGGTGGCCGGACGATCGGCAAGCCGTGGGCTGGGTCGTTGACGTTGATCGGCGGCGCGCTGCCATACACCGAGGTGTAGTTGGTGTTCGTGCGCTGGTGGTCCAGGCCCAGTAAGAGAGTGTGAGTGATGTCGCCTATGGCGAAGTCGGCCTGGAAGTGGTTGTCCACGGCAAACTGGCTGATGTCTTCGTCTGCACTGGTGGTCGAGCGGCCGACATTACCTTGGTCGTCAACTTCGGTGTAAGGGTAGGAGCCCACGGTGATCGCCTGGAAAGACAGGTCCGACTTGGTGTAGCGCAGGTTTTGCTTGAACTGCCAGACATCGTTCAAGCGATGTTCAAAGGCATAGCCCAGGGCGTAGTAAGTGCGGTCGTAGTACTCCCACTCCGGGTCCCCGAGGTTTTTGTGGTGGGAGATATCACCGAACGGCATGTCGATCTTTGTGCCCTGGACCGGCAGAAACTGGCTGGTGATGCCGGTATCGTCGCGTGTGAACTGCGAGAGAAACGTCAGTTTGGTGTCTGGGTCGATGTTCCAGGTCAGGCTGGGAGCAATGTTGTAGCGCTGGTTGGGAACGTCATCGACCTGAGTGTCGCTGTCCCGTATCACGCCGCTGAGGCCGTAAAGGAACTGGCCTTCTTCGTCGATCTTGCCGGTGCTGGAAAAGTTGATCTGGCGGTGGTTGTCACTGCCGTACTGCACTTGAACGGCGCTGCTGGCCTCTTCGCTAGGGCGGCGGCTGACCATGTCCAGCAGGCCACCTGGAGGGGTCTGGCCGTAGACCGAAGAAGCCGGTCCGCGCAGCAGGGCTATACGGTCCAGGTTCCAGGTTTCCATTTTCGGGTTGGCGTACACGCCTTTAGGCAGCGGCAGCCCGTCAAGGAACTGGGTTGGCTCGAAACCGCGGACCCGCAGCCAGTCGGCACGGGTGTCGCTGCCGTAGCTGCTGGCGACGATGCCGGGCATGTAGCGCACAGCGTCATCGAGGTTTTGGACGCCGCGATCCTCCATCTGCTGGCGAGTGGCAATCGAGATGGAGCGCGGCGCTTCAAGCAGCGAAGTGTCGGTCTTGGTACCCGCGGCAGTGCGGGTGGCGAGGTAACCCTCTACCGGCCCCCAGGCGCTTTCGCTGTTTTCCACACCAATGACCGCCGTTTCCGGCAGCGCCATCACGCCCTCGGGAACCGCCACCAGGCTGTAGGTGCCGGCGCTGCTTTGTTCCAGTTGCAGGCCGGTGCCGCGCAGGGCCTGGCTCAGGGCGCTGGCGGCGTCGTACTGGCCGTTGACCGGGGCGGAGGTCTTGCCGGCGGCCAGGGACGGGTTGAGGCTCAAGGCGAGGCCGGCCTGGCTGGCGATCTGGTTCAGGGTGCTGGCCAGGGGCGCGGCTGGCAGGTTGTAGGCGCGAACGTTGGACGTCTGTTCAGCGGCCACCAGCAGGGTGCTGGTCAGCGGAGTGCCGAAGGCAATGGCCAGGGCCAAGAGACTGGGGCGCAACAAGGTGTCTAGCGAACGTGACATACGGCAGCTCCTGAATGGAAATATTTCTCAATTGCCTATGTGCCGAACGAGATTGAAAAAGTGATAGGGCTGGATGGAAATAATTTCGATTCAGCCAAAATGGCCCCGGTGACCGAGGCGGTCCCCAACCCTCAGGGTTTGGCGATCACGGTGACCCACCACGGGGTGTGCTGTTCGATCTGCACGGGCAGGGTCGGCAGCAGGGCACTGAGGGCCAGGTCGGTGTTGTGCAGCGGGAAGCTGCCGGTGATCCGCAGGTCGGCGACGGCCGGATCGACGCCGAGATGGCCCGGGCGATACCGATCGAGTTCGTGGACCAGGTCTTCGAGGCGAACGTTGTCCACCACCAGCATGCCGCGGGTCCAGGCGTCGCTGCCGGGGGTGAGCGCCAGCAGCGGGCCGAGGCCGTCGCGCTGCATCAGCACCTGCTGGCCTTCCTTGAGGATCTGTTCGTCAGCCAGGGTCTCGGGGCGTGCGGCCACCGCGGACTGCAACACGCTCAGGCGCGTGCCGTGGTCTTCGCGCTTGACCAGGAACCGTGTGCCGAGCGCGCGCATCTGGCCGTCGCGGGTTTCGACGATGAAGGGGCGCGCGTCGTTGTGTCCGGTTTCAATGCGGATTTCCCCTTCCCGCAGGACGATCCGGCGCTGCTTCTCATCAAAACGCACGTCCAGCGCGCTGTGGGTATTGAGGTTGATCACCGTGCCGTCGGCCAGGCGCAGGGTGCGTTGCTCGCCGGTGGCGGTGCGTTGGTCGGCCAGCCAGTAGTCGAGGGGCAGGTAGCGCTCGCCAGCGAACAATCCCACGCCGATCACCAGCAGGACGCTGGCGATCCCGCTGCCAAGCTTGCGCACCCGGCGACGGATGCCTTCGCGCGATTGCAGTAGCGCCACCCGGGCCGGTCCGCTGGCCACGCTGAAGCGCTGATCGAGCATGCCCAGTTGCTGCCAGGCGCGGGCGTGTTCTTCATGGGCGGCGTGCCATTTGGCGAATTCCTCGCGTTCCACCGCACTGCCCGCCCCCGAATCCAGGGACAGTTGCCAGGCGATGGCGGCGTCGAGTACCCGCGCCGAGACGGGCTTGGAGCTGACCGGACTCATGCGGGCTCGCCGTACAGCGCCACATAACACTGGCGGATACCCTGAGCCAGGTATTGCCGCACCCGTGGCACGGAGACGCCCAGGCGCTCGGCGATTTCGGCATGGCCGAGGCCGTCGAGGCGGTTATAGAGGAAGGCGGCGCGGGCTTTGCTCGAGAGCTTGCCGAGCAGGCGGTCGATGGTCTTGAGGTCTTCGAGGATCAGTTGCTGTTCTTCCACCGAGGGTTGCTCGCCTTCGGGGATCAGCATCAATTCAGTGAGGTAGGCCTGTTCCAGTGCGGCGCGGCGGAAATAGTCAAACAGCAGGCCCTTGGCGATGGCCACCAGGAAGGCCCGGGGTTCGCGGGGCGGTTTGAACGTTTCCCGCCCGAGCAAGCGCACGAAGGTGTCCTGGCTCAGGTCTTCGGCTTTGGAGGGGCAGGCCACGTTGCGCCGTAGCCAGGCCAATAGCCAACCGCGATGGTCGCGATACAACGCACCAACCAGTTCACTGTGAGGGCTTTGGACTGACGACAAATGGCTTCACCGAATACACGTTTAAACTAACGAGAATTATTCGCGATTGTCTCAGAGGCCATGGCCGTGTGCAATTGGCGTTGGTCGGGTCGATTGTGCCGAAAGCGCAATTAAAAGGAGTGTTTTTGCTGGCGCCGCTTCCACTGGCTCAGCCGTTGTTGCAGCTGTGACGGGCTGTCAATCTGTTGCGCCCGCGCCCGGCTGAACAGGATCAACGCCAGCTCGGCCGTGGCCATGGCGTCGGCGCTGGCGTTGTGGCGCTCGTAGATCTGCAGTTGAAACCAGTTGATCCAGTCATCCAGGCCGGCTTCGCGGATGTGCGCTTGCGGGCAGAGCAGTGGCGCCATGTCGGCAACATCAAGAAACTTATGTTGCAAGCGATACCCCAGGCTGTCCTTCAAGGCGCGACCCAGCATGTGTTGATCGAAGGGGGCATGGAAGGCCAGGAGCGGGCTGTCGCCGACAAACTCCATGAAGTCCAGCAGGGCGTCCACCGGATCGCTGCCGGCGGCGATCGCGCTCGGCCCCAGGCCATGCAGTAACACGCTGGGTCCCAGTTTGTGCGCGTGGCGCTGCAGGGTGCGCTCGAACTGCTGGCTGAAATCGATCGCGCCGTCTTCGATGACCACGGCGCCGATGGACAGCACCAGGTCCTTGTTCAGGTTCAAGCCGGTGGTTTCCAGGTCGAGCACTACCCAGCGTTGCTCGCGCAGGCTGCAATCGTTCAGCGTCGGTGCCTCGGGCAGTTTTGCCAGGCGTTGTTGCTGTTCGAGGGTCAGGGTCGGGGTGGCCGCACGCAGCCAGGAAAACAGGCTCATAGCTGGTACCGCAGGCTGAGGCTGCTTTGCAGGCGTTGGGCCTGGCGCAGGGATTCGCGCAGGATGCGCCGGTCCAGGTGATTGAGGCTGTCGGGGTCGACGCGGTTGGAGTAGGGCAGGTTCTCGCGGCTCTGGCGCTGATGTTGCTGCATGCGGGTTTGCTGGATGAAGTGATAGGCCTCTTCGTAGGCCGCGCCGTCCAGGGGCTCGATGACGTCCTTGGCCACCAGCTCACGGAAACGTTCCAGGGTGTTGTTGGTTTCAATGCCGTTGGCCAGGGCCAACAGGCGCGCGCCGTCGACGAAGGGCGTCAGGCCCTGCACCTTGAGGTCGAGGGTGGCTTTTTCGCCGTTCTTTTTGCTCAGCACGAACTCGCGCAAACGTCCCACCGGCGGTCGCTGGCGCAAGGCATTCTCGGCCAGCATGCGCTGGAACAGGCGATTGTCGGCGACCTGGTCGAGGATGGCCCGGCGCAGTTGCGCACACCCCTGCTCGTCGCCCCAGACCACCCGCAGGTCAAAGTAGATGCTCGAGCCCAGCAGGTTCTCGGGGGTGGCTTCGCGGATGAAGGCGGCGAAACGCCTGGCCCACTCGGCTCGGGACAGGCACAGCTCGGGATTGCCGGCCATGATGTTGCCCTTGCACAGGGTGAAGCCGCAGAGCGCCAGGCTTTGGTTGATCTGTTGGGCGATGGGCAGGAGCCGGCCACGGATCTCGGCGGCATGGGCGGCGTCGCGCGCCTCGAACAGCAGGCCGTTGTCCTGGTCGGTGTGCAGGGTTTGCTCGCGGCGGCCTTCACTGCCGAAGCACAACCAGCTGAAGGGGATACCGGGGTCGCCTTTTTCCGCCAGCGTCAGCTCGATCACCCGGCACACGGTGTGGTCGTTGAGCAGGGTGATGATCTGGGTGATCTGGGTCGAGGAGGCGCCATGGGCGAGCATGCGTTCGACCAGTTGGCCAATCTCACCGCGAATGGCCACCAGGTTGTCGACCCGTGGCGCGTTACGGATGGTGCGAGCCAGGTGCACCAGGTCGACCCGCTGCAGCGAAAACAGATCGCGCTCGGAGACCACGCCGCACAGGCGTTGGTCCTTGACCAGGCAGACGTGTGCGATGTGCCGCTCGGTCATGGCGATGGCGGCGTCGAATGCGCTGTGGTCGGGGCTCAGGTAAAACGGCGCCTGGGTCATGTGCTGGGCAATGGGTTGGTCGAAGTCGCGAGTGCCGTCGGCCACCACGTGGCGCAAATCGCGCAGGGTGAAAATCCCCAGTGGGGCCTTGTGTTCATCGACGATCACGATGCTGCCGACCTGTTGCTCATGCATCAGGGTCACGGCTTCGCGCAGGGGCGTGGTCGGGCCGCAGGTCACGGGGTGGCGCATCGCCAGTTCGCCGAGGCGGGTGTTGAGTGAGTATTGGGTGCCGAGGGTTTCCACGGCCTTTTGCTGGACCTGCTGGTTGACCTGGTCCAGCAGGCTGCTGACACCGCGCAGGGCGAAGTCGCGAAAGGTGCTGGAGAGGGCGAACAACTTGATGAACGCCAGCTTGTTCAACTGCAGGCAAAAGGTATCTTCGCCCGCCAGGTGTTCGGTGCGGGTCGCTCGCTCACCGAGCAGCGCGGCGAGGGGAAAACACTCGCCGGTGGTGATTTCGAAGGTGGTTTCGGTGCCGCCCTTGGCGGTGTGCGGACGCTCACCCACCACCCGGCCCTGCTTGACGATGTAGAAGTGCTCAACCGGACCGTCGGCCGGCTTGATGATGCTTTCGCCAGGCGCATAGAAACGCAGTTGGCACTGCTCCACCAGGAACGCCAGGTGCGCGTGTTCCATCTGGTTGAACGGCGGGAAGCGCTGCAGGAACTGCAAGGTGCCCTGGATGTTTTGCAACACCGCCGTTTTCCCAGCCTGGGTGAAGGCGTCCGTTTTACTCATAACCATGACCGCAGTCTTTTTCGATTTATTGTTGTGGGGTATCTGCATGGTCGGCCCCTACGCACGGGGTGCCCATTGGACGTAAGTCTAGGTCGCTGGACCTCGAGAGAAAAAACCGGAGAGGTCCTACGCCCTGGGTACCTAAAACCTTTACTCGACCCTCTTGGAAAACTATCCGACGAAGCGCACATTTAAGCTCTGCTTAGCGATGTCAGATAAGTGTGCTAGGGGAATGATCTGAACCTGTTGAGTGACCTATGTCCGACCACGATATTTTGAGCGATGCCGAGCGTGAAGCGCTGAGTGCAATCTTGCTTGAGCCGGATTTACCGCCCCAGCGGGTACTGATTGTCGATGATGATCAGGATGCCCGCGAACTGCTCAAGCAGTTCCTGGCCCTTGCCGGCATTCGCTGCATGACCGCCGCCAGCGGCGAAAGCGCGCTGAAGCTGTTGGAGACAACCCCCTCGATCGGCCTGGTGATCACCGACCTGCGCATGGGCCATGTCGATGGCCTGGACCTGATTCGCCAGGTGCGTGAGTCGGTCCGGGCCGAACTGCCGATCATCATTGTCTCCGGCGAGGCCGATGTGAAGGACGCGATTGCGGCCATGCACATGAGCGTGGTGGACTTCCTGCTCAAGCCAATCGATACCGGCAAATTGCTGGAGTTGGTCAGGCATGAGCTGGGCATGTCCCTGTAATCCGTCACTCCCGGCGCCATGAAAAAAGGCCCTGATCTGTCGATCAGGGCCTTTTTTTGTCCGGCGTCAGCGCTTACTTACAGGCCATTGGCAGCCTTGAATTCGCGCCGGCGACGGTGCAGGACCGGCTCGGTGTAGCCGTTCGGCTGCTGGGTGCCTTCGATCACCAGTTCGACCGCCGCCTGGAAGGCGATGTTGCTGTCGAAGTTCGGTGCCAGTGGACGGTACAGCGGGTCGTTGGCGTTCTGGCGGTCAACCACCGGCGCCATGCGCTTGAGGCTTTCCATCACTTGACTCTCGGTGACGATGCCATGGCGCAGCCAGTTGGCGATGTGCTGGCTGGAGATACGCAGCGTCGCACGGTCTTCCATCAGGCCGACGTCATTGATGTCCGGCACCTTCGAACAACCCACACCCTGGTCGATCCAGCGCACCACATAACCGAGGATGCCCTGGGCGTTGTTGTCCAGTTCGTTCTTGATCTGCTCGGCGCTCCACTGCGGGTTCACCGCCAGCGGGATAGTCAGGATGTCGTCCACCGAGGCGCGGGTGCGCTTGGCCAGTTCGGCCTGGCGGGCGAACACGTCGACCTTGTGGTAGTGCAGGGCGTGCAGGGCGGCAGCCGTCGGCGACGGCACCCAGGCGGTGTTGGCACCGGCCAGAGGGTGAGCGATTTTCTGCTCGAGCATGGCGGCCATCAGGTCGGGCATGGCCCACATGCCTTTACCGATTTGCGCACGGCCTTGCAGGCCGGTGCTCAGACCGATGTCGACGTTCCAGTTTTCGTAGGCGCCGATCCATTTCTCGGCCTTCATGTCGGCCTTGCGGACCATCGGGCCGGCTTCCATGGAGGTGTGGATTTCATCGCCGGTGCGGTCGAGGAAGCCGGTGTTGATGAACACCACGCGCTCGCTGGCGGCCTTGATGCACGCCTTGAGGTTGATGGTGGTGCGCCGCTCTTCGTCCATGATCCCGACTTTGAGGGTGTTGCGTGGCAGCTCGAGGACGTCTTCGATGCGCCCGAACAGCTCGTTGGTGAACGCCGCTTCTTCAGGGCCGTGCATTTTCGGTTTGACGATGTAGACCGAACCGGTGCGGCTGTTTTTGCGGCGGGTGTTGCCGTTGAGGCTGTGGATCGCCGCCAGGTTGGTCACCAGGCCGTCGAGGATGCCTTCCGGGACTTCGTTGCCGTCCTTGTCGAGGATCGCGTCGATGGTCATCAGGTGGCCGACGTTACGCACGAACAGCAGGGAGCGGCCGTGCAGGCTCAGTTCGCTGCCGTCAGGCGCGGTGTAGGTACGGTCGGCGTTCATGGTGCGGGTAAAGCTCTGGCCACCCTTGCTCACTTCTTCCGACAGGTCACCCTTCATCAGGCCGAGCCAGTTACGGTAGATCACGACCTTGTCATCGGCATCGACGGCGGCGACCGAGTCTTCGCAGTCCATGATGGTGGTCAGCGCCGCTTCCATCAGTACGTCTTTGACACCGGCTGCGTCGGTCTGGCCGACCGGGGTGCTGGCGTCGATCTGGATTTCGAAGTGCAGGCCGTTGTGCTTGAGCAACACCGCGGTCGGTGCCGCGGCGTCGCCGTGGAAGCCGATCAGTTGCGCGTCGTTGCGCAGGCCCGTGTTGCTGCCGCCCTTGAGGCTGACGACCAGCTTGCCGGCAACAATCGCGTAGTGGCTGGAGTCGACATGGGAGCCGGCGGCCAGCGGTGCGGCTTCGTCGAGGAAGGCGCGGGCGAAGGCGATGACCTTGTCGCCGCGGACCTTGTTGTAGCCTTTGCCTTTCTGCGCGCCATCGGCTTCGCTGATGGCGTCAGTGCCATAGAGCGCGTCGTACAACGAGCCCCAGCGAGCGTTCGAGGCGTTCAGGGCGAAACGGGCGTTCATCACCGGCACCACCAGTTGCGGGCCGGCCATACGGGCGATTTCTTCGTCGACGTTTTGCGTCGTCGCCTGGAAATCAGCCGCTTCTGGCAGCAGATAACCGATGTCTTGCAGGAAGGCTTTGTAGGCCACAGCATCGTGTGCTTGACCGGCACGGGACTGGTGCCAGGCGTCGATACGCGCCTGGAAGTCATCGCGTTTGGCGAGTAGGGCTTTGTTCTTCGGGGCCAGGTCGTGAATGACCTTGTCGGCACCGGCCCAGAACTTATCGGCGGTGAGGCCGGTACCGGGAATGGCTTCGTTGTTCACGAAGTCGAACAGGACTTTGGCGACCTGCAGGCCACCGACTTGAACGTGTTCAGTCATTGCTTGCCTCACTCTGCTCAGCTATTTCGCTTTTCAGCTCTTCAATTATGACAATGAAGCCACTGGCCATTTAAACCACAAACCGCCCTACCAGTACATGCCATGAAGGGCGGCTGGGTGGGACCAATCAACGGCTTGGAGGCCTTGCTGACGGGGCTTTCAGGGTTGCGATTGTGCCTGCGGCAGACATCGATCCAACGTTATGTAGTGCGCGCTGCGGCATACTACATGATGAATTGCGGTTGTGAAAATTAGACTAATTACGTCGTTCTGCGACCCCATGACGCATTGCAGTCACGTCGGGGCACGGGATGTTCTCAAAAAACCATGAGATTGTTCCAGCTAAATATAAGAACTTGTACACGATTTGTGGTTTTGCCGGATTGTGGTGGTGCGGCCGTTCGCGTGGGGCTGGCCTGCGAAGGTGCCGGACCCGCCCCTTGAACCCTTGCCTATACTTGCCTTTCCAGAACAAGAGTCATGACAAGAGGGCTGCGCCATGGACCACCTCGTACTCACGGTATTCGCCCCGGATAAACCCGGTCAGGTCGAGCGCATTGCCCAATGTATCGCCGAACATGGCGGCAACTGGCTGGAAAGCCGGATGTCGCGGATGGCCGGGCAATTTGCCGGGATCCTGCGGGTGGGGGTGCCGGCCGAGGCCTACGACGAACTGGTGGATGCGCTGCAGGCGTTGGCCAGCCAAGGGATTCGGGTGTTGATTGCCGAGAGCGGGATCGAACAGTCCTGCACCTGGAAGCCGATTGCCATGGAGCTGGTGGGCAACGATCGCCCGGGCATTGTCCGGGACATTACCCGCCTGCTCAGTGAGCAGGGGGTCAACCTGGAGCGGTTGGTGACCGAGGTGCGGCCAGCGCCCATGAGCAGTGAACCGCTGTTCCACGCCGAAGCGATTCTGGCGGTGCCCTTGACCCTGTCGCTGGACGTGCTGCAGTCGCGCCTGGAAACCCTGGCCGATGACCTGATGGTGGAGTTGGTGTTGCGCAGCGATCCGTAGGCGCAAGCCAGGTTATCCAAGAAAAACCTGCACCTGCCTGTGGATAACCTGTAGAGACAGAGCTGCAGCCCAGGCGGGCCGTGGCTTTTCGGGTGTTGATCAAAAAACCAGCAGTTTCAAGGGCTTGTGCACAAACGGCGGGGATCAGGTTGTGGATAACCTTGGGAAGGATGGCTGCAGGCCACGCACCTCGTGGCCTGCAGTTGGTTGTGCGTTTTTTGATCAGTTGCGCCGGCGCAGACTGATCCAGGCGTCGACGCTGTAGACCGCCAGCCCGGCCCAGATAAACATGAAGGCGACCAGGGTGCTGGAGGACAGGTGTTCGCCAAACAGCAGCACTGCCTGCAACAGCACCAGGGTGGGCGCCAGGTACTGCAGGAAGCCCAGGGTGGTGTAGGGCAGGTGCCGGGCTGCGGCGTTGAAGCAGACCAGCGGCACCAGTGTCACCGGACCGGCCGCCACCAGCCACCAGGCCTCGGAGGTGGTCCAGAATTCGGCTTGAGCGCTGCTCGCGGTCGGGTTGAAGAGCAGCCAGGCGACGGCAATCGGCACCAGCATCCAGGTTTCCACCACCAGCCCGGGCAGGGCCTTGACCGGCGCCTGCTTGCGGATCAGGCCGTAGAAGCCAAAGGTCAAAGCCAGCACCAGCGACACCCAGGGTAGGCTGCCGACTTGCCAGACCTGCTGCGCCACCCCCACGGCCGCCAGGCCAACGGCCAGCCACTGCATGCGACGCAGGCGCTCACCGAGCAGCAGCATGCCCAGCAGCACGTTCACGAGCGGGTTGATGTAGTAACCGAGGCTGGCTTCGAGCATGCGCCCGTTGTTCACCGACCAGACGTAGGTCAGCCAGTTGGCGGCGATCAGCGTCCCGCTCAGGGCCAGGATCGCCAGGCGGCGTGGGTTCTCCCGCAGTTCGCGCCACCAGCCCGGGTGTTTCCAGACCATCAGCAGCAACGCGCCGAACAACGCCGACCACAGCACCCGGTGGATGATGATTTCCACGGCGGGTACGCTGGCGATGGCCTTGAAGTAGAGCGGGAACAAGCCCCAGATGATGTAGGCACTCAGGCCCAGGATGTAACCGCGACGCGGGTTGGCGGCTTGCATGCAGAATCCTTGCTTAGGCAACTAACAAAGAGTGGATTGTAAGGAGATTTGTCTGCGAATGCCCTGACTGAATAGGTAGGTCATTTGTGAACATCGGTCTCTGTAGGAGCGCTCGCTCCTACAGGGGGGATTTGTATGGGTCAGAAGAGCTTCAGAGGCTCTTCGTTGAGCGCTGCCAGTTGCTCACGCAACGCCAGCACCTGGTCGCCCCAGTACCGCTCCGTGCCGAACCAAGGGAAGCTGCGCGGGAATGCCGGGTCGTCCCAGCGGCGGGCCAGCCAGGCGCTGTAGTGCATCAGGCGCAGGGCGCGTAGCGGCTCGATCAGGGCCAGTTCTCGCGGGTCGAAGTCGTGGAACTCGCGGTAGCCGTCCATCAGTTCCGACAACTGGCTGAGGCATTCCTGGCGATCGCCGGCAAGCATCATCCACAGGTCCTGCACCGCCGGGCCCATGCGACAGTCGTCGAGGTCGACGATATGGAACATCTCGTCGCGGCACATCATGTTGCCGGGGTGGCAGTCGCCGTGCATGCGGATGTTCTTGTGCGGCGTGCTGGCGTACACCTCTTCCACACGCTTGAGCAGATCGCGTGCCACTGACTCGTAGGCGGGCAGTAAGCTACGTGGTACGAAATTGCCTTCGAGCAGGGTGTTCAGCGAGTCATGGCCGAAATTCTTCACCCCCAGTGCTTCGCGGTGCTCGAACGGGCGGGTCGAGCCCACCGCGTGCAAACGCCCGAGCAACTGGCCCAGTCGGTAGAGCTGGTCGAGATTGCCCGGCTCCGGGGCACGGCCGCCACGGCGTGGGAACAGGGCGAAACGAAAGCCGGCGTGTTCGAACAGGCTTTCGCCATTGTGAATCAGCGGCGCCACCACCGGCACTTCACACTCGGCCAGCTCGAAGGTGAAGCGGTGTTCTTCGAGAATGGCTTCGTTGGTCCAGCGCTGCGGGCGATAGAACTTGGCGATCAGGGGTTCGCTGTCGTCGATACCGACCTGATACACGCGGTTTTCGTAGCTGTTGAGTGCCAGGACGCGGGCGTCGCTGAGAAAGCCGATGCTTTCAACGGCATCGAGCACCAGATCGGGGGTAAGTGTTTCAAACGGGTGAGACATGCTGACTCCTGCGCGCAGCAGGCTGCCGCGTCCGGCCAAGCATGGTAGCGCAGACGGACGCAGATAGGTGGGGGCTGTGCGGATGGTATCGCGAGCCGGCTCGCACATGGGGCTGTGCAAACGAGCCGACTCGCGAAGGTGCCGGGTCAGGCGCCGACGATCCCGCCGTCTTCCCGGCGGATGGCCATTACCGAGGAGCGCGGCTTGCCGTTGGGCAGGTGCTCGGGGAAGGTCGAGCCGCCGTTCTCGCCGGGGTGCTGAATGCCGACGAACAGGGTCTTCTGGTCGGGCGAGAAGCTGATGCCGGTGACCTCGCAGCCCACCGGGCCGACCATGAAGCGGCGGATTTCCCCGGTTTCAGGGTCGGCGCAAAGCATCTGGTTGTTGCCCATGCCGGCAAAGTCCCCGGCGTTGCTGGAGTCGCCGTCGGTGAGGATCCACAGGCGACCGGCCTGGTCGAAGCCCAGGCCATCTGGGCTGTTGAACATGTTCTGCGGGGTGATGTTCGACGAGCCGGCCTTGGCCGTGCCGGCGTGCAGCGCCGGGTTGCCGGCGACCACGAACAGGTCCCAGGCGAACGTCGGCGAGGCATGGTCGTCGCCCCCGGTGCGCCAGCGCAGGATCTGCCCGTAGACGTTCTTCTCCCGCGGGTTCGGTCCGCCCGCCGGCTGCCCCTCTTCCCCGCGCTTGACGTTGTTGGTGAGGGTGCAATAGACCTGGCCGTCGCGGGGACTGACCACAATCCACTCCGGGCGGTCCATGCGCGTTGCGCCGACCACGCTGGCCGCCAGGCGCGCGTGAATCAGCACCTCGGCCTGATCGGCGAAGCCGCTGCTGGCATCGATGCCGTTCTTGCCGTGGCTCAGTTCGACCCACTGGCCCTGGCCCTTGGGGTGATCGGGGTTGCTGTCGCCGGCATCAAAGCGGGCGACGTACAAGGTGCCATGGTCCAGCAGGTCGCGGTTGGCCTTGGGGTTCTGATGGTCGATCTTGTCGCGGCTGATGAACTTGTAGATGAACTCGCCGCGCTCGTCGTCGCCCATGTACACCACGGCGCGCCCGTCATGGGTTTCGGCCAGGGCTGCGTTTTCGTGCTTGAAACGGCCCAGGGCGGTGCGTTTGACCGGAGTCGACTGGGGGTCGAACGGATCGATTTCCACGACCCAGCCGTGGCGATTGAGCTCGTTGGGGTTTTTCGCCAGGTCAAAACGCGGGTCGTGGGGGTGCCAGTTGATCTCTTTGCTGGCCGCCACCACGCCGTAGCGTTTTTGCGCGGCGTCGAACTTCTGTTCGGCGTTGCTGCTGCCAAAGCAGTCGGTGAAGTTCTCTTCGCAGGTCAGGTAGGTGCCCCAGGGCGTCTTGCCGTTGGCGCAGTTCTGGAACGTGCCGAGCACATTCATCCCCTTGGGGTCGGCGCTGGTCTGCAACAAGGCGTGGCCGGCGGCCGGGCCACCGACACGAATCGGCGCGTTGCCGTGGATGCGGCGGTTGTAGCGCGAGCCCTGGACGAAGTGCCATTGGCCGTCCTGGCGCTGCACTTCAATGACCGATACGCCTTCGCAGGCCAGGGCCTTGTGGACCTCTTCGGCCGACTGCGGCATGCCGCCGTGGGGGTAGAGGTAGCGGTAGTTGGTGTATTCGTTGTTGATGGCCATCAGGGCGCGGTTGTCGTCGTCCGGGAACGCGAACAGGCTCATGCCATCGTTGTTGTCGCCGAACTGGGCTTCCTGTTGCAGGGCGGTGCCGTGGCCACTGGGGTCAAAGGCCGGGCCGTCTTTGTGCAGGGGCTGGCCCCAGCTGATCAATACCGAGGAGGTGTAGCCCGCCGGCAGGGTGAGGGTGTCGCTGGTGGCGGCGGCGATGCTGGCAAAACCCAGCAGTTTGCTGTTGCCGGCACTGACGCTGGCGGCCAGCACGCTGCGGCTCAACAGGTTGCCGCCGAGGAACATCGCTGCCCCGCACAGCGCACCGGCACTGATAAAACCGCGACGGCTGAGGCCGACGATTTGTTCGAGGTCGGTGGCTTGGTTTTCTTCTAATAGGCTCACATCAGGCTCCCTGCTGGTTTTGGCAGTCACCATAAGGGGCGTTGATGACACAAATATTGCAGTGCTCAGCGGTTCAGCGCGGTGTGCCGAGCAGCACGTTGGCGGGGGAGAACTGCACCAGCACCGGTTTGCCAATCAGCAGGCTGTTGCTGCTGAGGTGCAAGGGCTCGGCGAGGGCACACAAGGTTTGAGCGTTGGGCAGGACGATTCGCACTTCACTGGGGCCGTCTTCGGCATCGAGGATCTGCTCGATCGTACCGCTCAGGGAGTTGTAGCCAGGCGTAGGCGCGTGTTCGGGCGCCAGCAGTTCCAGCCAGCCGGCCTTGATCAGCGCGACCACTTCGGTGCCGATTTGCAGGTCCAGATGCTGGGTGCTGTCGTGGGTGATTTGCGCGTGCAGGGTCAGGCCGCCCGCCAGGGTCAGGGCGATCTGGTCATTGCGTCCCTGGGCCTGGATGCTGGCGACGGTGCCATGCAACTGGTTGCGGGCGCTGGTGCGCAGCATCAGGCGGCCGAGCAGGTCGAGGTCGCTGGCATCTTCGGCGGCCTCCAGTACTTGTGCCTGCAAGGCCTGCAAGCGCAGGTAGAGGCGCAGCACTCGCTCGCCTTCGCTGGACAGTCGCGCGCCACCGCCCCCCTTGCCGCCGACACTGCGCTCCACCAGGGGCTTTTGTGCCAGGTTGTTGAGTTCATCGATGGCATCCCACGCGGCCTTGTAACTCAGCCCGGCGCTTTTTGCGGCGCGGGTGATCGAGCCCTGTTCGGCAATGTGCTGCAGCAGGGCAATGCGTTGCGGGCGACGGACGATGTGTTGAGACAACAAGGTAGGCAAGGACATGTTCTGCGCTGCGAGTGCGGGTGATGGAGTCGGACGTTGGCGGCTCGGCGCGTCAGAGTCAAGCCGCTGCGCTGGGTTTTGCGGTGCGCGCCAGGCAATAGACATCGACCCGGCTGGCGCCCGCGTCGATCAACAAGCGTGCCAGGCTCTGGGCGGTGGCGCCGGTGGTCAGCACGTCGTCGACCAGGGCCAGATGCCGGCCTTCGATCGTTGCTTGCGGGGTCAGCGCGAAGGCGTTGCGCAGGTTCTGCCGGCGCGCCCTGGCGCTGAGGTCCTGCTGCGCGGTGGTGTCGTGGATGCGTTGGAGCAGGTGTTCCTCGCTGGGTATCTGCAAGCTGGCGCTGAGCCAGTTGGCCAGCATCGCCGCCTGATTAAAGCCTCGCGCGCGCAGCCTTTGCCGCGCCAGGGGGACCGGCACCAGCGCGGCGGGGCGCGGCAATCCTTCATCGAAGCGATGCTGCACGAATTGCCCGAGAAGTTCGCCCAACAGGCGGCCATAAGGCCAGTTGGCCGAGTGTTTGAATCGGGTGATCAAACTGTCGACCGGGAAGCTGTAGGACCAGGGCGCGATTACCTGTTCGAAAGCTGGAGGGGCGCTCAAGCACTGGCCGCAGACCAGGCCGCTGAGGGCCAGGGGCAGTGCGCAGACCGTGCAATGCTCGACCAGCCAGGGCAGTTCGGCTTCACAGGGCTGGCAAAGGGGCTGCGGGGTGTCGGCGGGTTCGTTGCAGAGTAAACAGCGCTGTGTGTTTTTTAACCAGATGTAAACCGGTCCGTCGTACTGTGGTTGACAGTGCATGAGTCTTCCTTAAATATGCTGAAACATCCGTGTTGTACCTGTGGGGATTCGGTTTTTCCCGGGGTACGTGTCAAAGCATAAGAAAGGAAATGAGCCGATGAGCGCCAGCATCACCGCCAAATTGCGTCACGATTGGTCTTTGGCCGAAGTTAAAGCGCTGTTCGTTCAGCCTTTCAATGACCTGTTGTTCCAGGCGCAGACGGTGCACCGTGCGCATTTCGATGCCAACCGCGTTCAGGTCTCGACCCTGCTGTCGATCAAGACCGGTGCTTGCCCGGAAGATTGCAAGTATTGCCCGCAGTCCGGTCACTACAACACCGGCCTGGAAAAAGAAAAACTGATGCAAGTGCAGCAGGTCCTGGAAGAGGCCGCCCGTGCCAAGGCCATCGGTTCGACCCGTTTCTGCATGGGCGCGGCGTGGAAACACCCTTCGGCCAAAGACATGCCCTACGTGCTGGAGATGGTCAAAGGCGTCAAGGCCATGGGCCTGGAAACCTGCATGACCCTGGGTCGGCTCGACCAGGACCAGACCGCGGCCCTGGCGCAGGCAGGCCTGGACTACTACAACCATAACCTCGACACCTCGCCGGATTTCTACACCAGCATCATCACCACCCGCACCTACAGCGAGCGCCTGCAGACCCTGGCCTATGTGCGTGACTCGGGGATGAAGATCTGCTCGGGCGGAATCCTGGGCATGGGCGAGTCGCTGGACGACCGCGCCAATCTGTTGATCCAACTGGCCAACCTGCCAGAGCACCCGGAGTCGGTGCCGATCAACATGCTGGTGAAAGTGGCGGGCACGCCGCTGGAGAACGCCGAAGACATCGACCCGTTCGATTTCATTCGCATGCTGGCCGTTGCGCGCATCCTGATGCCCCAATCCCATGTGCGCCTGTCGGCCGGCCGTGAGGCCATGAACGAGCAGATGCAGGCCCTGGCCTTCTTCGCCGGTGCCAACTCGATTTTCTACGGCGACAAATTGCTGACCACCGCCAACCCGCAGGCGGACAAGGACATGCAGTTGTTCGCGCGCCTGGGCATCTTGCCGGAGGCCCGTGAAGAGCATGCCGATGAAGTGCACCAGGCGGCGATCGAGCAGGCGCTGGTAGAACAGAAAAGCAGCGAGCAGTTCTACAACGCGGCTGTTTAAGCCATATCTCTTGTCGAAGTGCGGTCCAGTGTGGGAGCTGGCTTGCCTGCGATAGCGGTCTGTCAGGCACATTGATGCTGAATGTGCCGCCGTCATCGCAGGCAAGCCAGCTCCCACAGGGTTGAGCGCTAATCGAGGTCTGCATGTCTTTCGATCTCGCCGCGCGTCTTGCGGCCCGTCGTGCCGAAAATCTTTATCGCCAGCGCCCGCTGCTCGAAAGCCCCCAGGGCCCGGAAGTGGTGGTTGATGGCCAGCCGTTGCTGGCGTTCTGCAACAACGATTACCTGGGCCTGGCCAATCACCCACAGGTGATCGAAGCCTGGCGCGCCGGGGCGACCCGCTGGGGCGTCGGTGGTGGCGCTTCGCACCTGGTGATCGGTCACAGCACACCTCATCACGCCCTCGAAGAGGCCTTGGCCGATCTGACCGGGCGCCCGCGTGCGTTGCTGTTCACCACCGGTTACATGGCCAACCTCGGCGCGGTAACCGCGCTGGTCGGGCAGGGCGACACGGTGCTCGAAGACCGCCTCAACCACGCGTCGTTGCTGGATGCCGGGCTGTTGTCGGGCGCGCGTTTCAATCGCTACCTGCACAACGATTCCGTGAGCCTGGCCAAGCGCCTGGAGAAAGCCACCGGCAATACCCTGGTGGTCACCGATGGCGTGTTCAGCATGGACGGCGACATCGCCGATCTGCCGGCCCTGGCTCGGGAAACCAAAGCCAGGGGCGCCTGGCTGATGGTCGATGACGCCCACGGCTTTGGTCCGCTGGGTGCCAATGGCGGTGGGGTCGTCGAGCATTTCGGCCTGAGCCAGGAGGATGTGCCGGTTCTGGTCGGCACCCTCGGCAAGGCCTTCGGGACGGCCGGTGCTTTTGTGGCTGGCAGTGAAGCGTTGATCGAAAGCCTGATCCAGTTCGCTCGTCCTTACATCTACACCACCAGCCAGCCTCCGGCGCTGGCCTGCGCGACCCTCAAGAGTCTGGAGTTGCTGCGCAGCGAGCATTGGCGACGTGAGCACTTGCAGGTGCTGATCCGCCAGTTCCGCCAGGGCGCCGAGCAGATTGGCCTGGAACTGATGGACAGCGCCACGCCGATCCAGCCGATCATGATCGGCGATGCCGGGCGGGCGCTGCGATTCTCGCAGATGCTGCGTGAGCGCGGATTGATGGTCACAGCGATTCGCCCACCCACCGTACCGGCCGGCAGCGCCCGGTTGCGCGTGACCCTGACTGCCGCCCACAGCGAAGCACAGGTGCAGCTATTGTTAGAGGGGCTGGCCGATTGTGTGCAGCAACTGGGAGCGGCGGCGAACCATGCGTGATCGTCTGATTCTGTTGCCCGGCTGGGGCCTGGGTATTTCTCCACTGGAGCCGTTGGCGGCCGCGTTGCAAGGGCTCGACGAACACCTGCGGGTGGAGATCGAGCCCTTGCCGGAGCTGGATTCCAGCGACCTTGATGAATGGCTCGAAGAGCTCGACGCCAGTGTGCCGCAAGACGCCTGGCTGGGCGGCTGGTCACTGGGCGGGATGCTTGCCGCAGAGCTGGCCGCACGCCGTGGCGAGCGCTGCTGTGGCCTGCTGACGCTGGCGAGCAATCCATCGTTTGTCGCCCATGCCGAGTGGTCCAGCGCCATGCCGGCGCAGACGTTCGATGGGTTTCAGGCCGGGTGCAGCGCCGACCCACGCACCACTCTCAAGCGCTTCAGCCTGCTCTGTGCCCAGGGCGCCGAAGACCCGCGCGGCCTGTCGCGGCTGTTGTTGGGCGGCGCCCCCCATACGGCACCAGCGGTGCTGATGAGTGGCCTGGAACTGCTCGCCCAACTGGACACCCGCAAGGCCTTGCAGGCTTTTCGCGGGCCGCAGTTGCACCTGTTCGCCGGCCTCGATGGGTTGGTGCCGGCCGAAGCTGCGGGCGAGTTGTTGAGCCTGCTACCCGATGTGGAAATTGGCCTGATTGAACAGGCCAGCCATGCATTTCTTCTGGAAGACCCCCATGGAGTGGCGGGGGCGATCCAGGCCTTTTTGCACGAGTGCGGTGATGACTGATTTGTCTGTTCCCAACCTGCCCGGCGGTCTGCCCGACAAGCGCCAGGTGGCGGCGTCCTTTTCCCGCGCGGCGGCAAGTTACGACAGCGTGGCCGAGTTGCAGCGCGACGTGGGGAGTGCGTTGCTGCGTCGGCTACCGGAAGATTTTGTCCCCGCTGTTTGGCTGGACGTGGGCTGCGGCACCGGGTATTTCAGCCGAGCATTGGGGGCGACGTTTCCGGCAGGCGCCGGAGTGGCGTTGGACATTGCCGAAGGCATGCTCGAGCACGCCCGGCCCTTGGGGGGCGCGCAGCATTTCATTGCCGGGGACGCCGAACGCCTGCCCTTGCAGGACGCCAGTTGCGACCTGGTGTTTTCCAGTCTGGCGGTGCAGTGGTGCGCCGATTTTGCCGCGGTGCTCAGTGAAGCCTATCGGGTGCTCAAGCCGGGAGGCGTGTTGGCGTTTGCCAGCCTGTGCGTCGGCACGTTGTATGAGTTGCGCGACAGTTGGCGGCAGGTCGACGGCCAGGTGCACGTCAATCGGTTCCGTGAGTTCAGCCGTTATCAGCAGTTGTGTGCGGCCAGCGGCTTGAACGTGCTGGACCTGCAGCAGTGTGCCCACGTGCTGCATTATCCGGATGTGCGCAGCTTGACCCATGAACTTAAAGCGCTGGGCGCGCATAATCTGAATCCGGGTCGGCCAGGTGGGCTGACCGGTCGGGCGCGCATCAGTGGTTTGATCGCAGCCTATGAGCAGTTTCGTCAGGCGCAAGGGCTGCCGGCCACGTATCAGGTGGTCTACGCCGTATTGGAGAAACCTCGATGAGCGCAGCGTATTTCATCACGGGCACCGATACCGATGTCGGCAAGACCACCGTAGCCGCCGGCTTGTTGCACGCCGCACGGTTGGCCGGTTTGAGCACGGCGGCCGGCAAGCCTGTGGCTTCCGGATGCGACGTGACACCCAAGGGCCTGCGCAATGCCGACGCATTGGCGTTACTGGCGCAGTGTTCGCTGCCGCTGACCTACGCCGAGGTCAATCCGCAGGCGTTCGAGCCGGCCATCGCCCCCCACCTGGCGGCGCGGGAGGCCGGTATTGCGCTGACGGTCCAGTCGTTGCTGGCGCCGATGCGCCATATCCTCGATAAACAGGCGGACTTCACCTTGATCGAGGGCGCCGGTGGCTGGCGAGTGCCGCTGGCCGACCAGGACAATCTGTCGGACCTGGCCATGGCCCTGGACCTGCCGGTGATCCTGGTGGTCGGGGTGCGCCTGGGGTGCATCAATCACGCCTTGCTGACCGCCGAAGCGATTGCCCGCGACGGACTGCAACTGGCCGGATGGGTGGCGAATATCATCGAACCCAAAACCTCGCGCCTGGAAGAAAACCTCGCAACGCTGGCCGAACGACTGCCCGCGCCTTGTCTGGGACGGGTACCGAAACTCAAGGTGGTCACCGCCGAAGCGGTGGCCGAACACCTGCAGCTGGACCTGCTCGACTAGCTCGCACTCGATCTCGGGCCGGCAGCGTGATGGATACGCTGCCGGGCCGGGCTATTGCGGCGCCTTCAACTAATCTTTGTGACACACGGTGATGCGTTGTGCATCGGCCGTGCGTCTTGGCGTGCGCGTCATTCAGAAGACGTTGACGAACGGCGAAGGATCGACGCTTGACAAGATTTCAGCGTAAACGTATGTTTCAAACAACTGTTTGACCGTCACAACAAATCATCGCGGTCGTTCATTCCCGGTTACATCAGCAGAGGTTTATCGCTATGCCTGACTACAAGGCCCCCTTGCGTGATATTCGCTTCGTTCGTGACGAACTGCTCGGCTACGAAGCGCACTATCAGAGCCTTCCGGCTTGCCAGGACGCTACCCCGGACATGGTTAACGCCATTCTCGAGGAAGGCGCCAAGTTTTGTGAGCAGGTGCTGGCTCCGCTGAACCGCGTGGGTGACACCGAAGGCTGCACCTGGAGCGAGTCCGGCGTTAAGACGCCGACGGGCTTCAAGGAAGCCTACAAACAATTCGTTGAAGGCGGCTGGCCAAGCCTGGCGCACGACGTCGAGCACGGCGGCCAAGGCCTGCCGGAGTCTCTGGGTCTGGCAGTCAGCGAAATGGTTGGCGAGTCCAACTGGTCGTGGGGCATGTACCCGGGCCTGTCGCACGGCGCGATGAACACCATCTCCGAGCACGGCACGCCAGAGCAGCAAGAGGCTTACCTGACCAAGCTGGTTTCCGGCGAATGGACCGGCACCATGTGCCTGACCGAACCGCATTGCGGCACCGACCTGGGCATGCTGCGCACCAAGGCCGAGCCACAGGCCGACGGTTCGTACAAGGTTTCCGGGACCAAGATCTTCATCTCGGCCGGTGAACACGACATGGCCGATAACATCGTCCACATCGTACTGGCCCGCCTGCCGGATGCACCGGCTGGCACCAAAGGCATTTCCCTGTTCATCGTTCCAAAGTTCATGCCCAACGCCGATGGCAGCATCGGTGCACGCAACGCCGTGACCTGTGGTTCCCTGGAACACAAGATGGGTATCCACGGCAACGCCACCTGCGTGATGAACTTCGACGAGGCCACCGGTTTCCTGATCGGCCCGGCGAACAAAGGCCTGAACTGCATGTTCACCTTCATGAACACCGCACGTCTGGGCACCGCCCTGCAAGGCCTGGCCCACGCCGAAATCGGTTTCCAGGGTGGCTTGAAATACGCTCGCGATCGTCTGCAAATGCGCTCCCTGACCGGGCCGAAAGCCCCGGAAAAGGCCGCTGACCCGATCATCGTGCACCCAGATGTACGTCGCATGCTGTTGACCATGAAGGCGTTCGCCGAAGGCAACCGTGCGATGGTCTACTTCACCGCCAAGCAGGTCGATATCGTCAAGTACGGCGTGGATGAAGAAGAGAAGAAGAAAGCCGACGCACTGCTGGCCTTCATGACTCCAATCGCCAAAGCCTTCATGACGGAAGTCGGTTTTGAGTCGGCCAACCATGGCGTGCAGATCTATGGCGGCCACGGCTTCATCGCCGAGTGGGGCATGGAGCAGAACGTTCGCGACAGCCGGATTTCCATGCTGTACGAAGGCACCACCGGCATCCAGGCGCTCGACCTGCTGGGCCGTAAAGTGCTGATGACCCAAGGCGAGGCTCTGAAAGGCTTCACCAAGATCGTGCACAAGTTCTGCCAGACCAACGAAGGCAACGAAGCGGTCCAGGAGTTCGTGGCACCGCTGGCAGCACTGAACAAAGAGTGGGGCGAATTGACCATGAAGGTCGGCATGGCCGCGATGAAAGACCGCGAAGAAGTGGGCGCGGCTTCCGTGGATTACCTGATGTACTCCGGTTACGCCTGCCTGGCTTACTTCTGGGCTGACATGGCGCGCCTGGCCGCGGAAAAACTGGCGGCCGGCACTACCGAAGAGGCGTTCTACACCGCCAAGTTGCAGACGGCGCGTTTCTACTTCCAGCGCATCCTGCCGCGTACCCGTACCCACGTTGCAACCATGCTGTCGGGTGCCAACAACCTGATGGACATGAAAGAAGAAGACTTCGCACTGGGCTACTAAGCCTCGGGCACGTCCTTCAACAAACCGCTGCACCTTCGGGTGGGGCGGTTTTTTTTTGCCCGTAATAAAGCGATACAACCCCCCGGCCAGGAGCCCTCAACCGTTCGAGGTGGCAGCCGTTAAAGAGCGGTAGACCGTGCATTTCATGCACTGTCGTGCCAGCATGAAGGCATAATGCCATCAATCAATTTGCCGGGCCGGAGCTTTACCCTTGTCGCGTTCCTCTGCTGTACGTTTGAGTCACTTCCTGCCGTCGTTGCTGTTGCTGCTGGCAGGCCTCGCGGTGGCTTACGTCAGGGAACTCAACGTGTTTTTCACCTCGTTGTTCAACGTCCTGCCGACCCTGGTGCTGCTGCTCGGCGGTGCGTACTGCGCGGTTTATCGACGTCAGCGTGAGTTGTTCCTGATGGTCACGGTGTACATCGCCTACTTTCTGCTCGACACCCAAACCGACTACTACCGTGACTTTGGCGGGGTGCGGGAAGACGCTGCGGTGGTCTTCCATCTCTGCTGCCTGCTGTTGCCAGTGTTGTACGGGACATTCGCCGCGTGGCAGGAGCGGACCCACCTGTTTCAGGACCTGGTCGCGCGGTTCGCCGTCCTGCTGGCCGTGGGCAGCGTGGCCCTGGCCCTCGAGCAAAGTTATCCCCAGGCCGTGCAGGCCTGGCTGGCGGAAATCCGTTGGCCGGCGCTGCATGGTGCCTGGATGAGCTTGATCCAGCTGGCGTACCCGCTGTTCCTCGCGGCCTTTGTGTTACTGGCCTATCAGTACTGGCGCCACCCCCGGCCTTTGCACGCCGCCCAACTGGTGGGCCTGCTCGGTCTGTTCTGGATGTTGCCCAAGACGTTCATCCTGCCGTTTACCCTGAACATCATGTGCAGCCAGGTGATGTTGATGATCGCCGCCGCAGTGGCACACGAGGCCTACCAGATGGCGTTTCGCGATGAGTTGACCGGCTTGCCTGGGCGTCGTGCGCTGAACGAGCGCTTGCAACGGCTGGGACGCAATTACGTGCTGGCCATGAGCGACGTCGATCACTTCAAGAAATTCAACGACACCCATGGCCATGACGTCGGCGACCAGGTGTTGCGCCTGGTGGCCAGCAAGCTGTCGAAGATCGGTGGCGGTGGCCGTGCCTACCGCTATGGCGGCGAAGAGTTTGCCCTGGTGTTCGCGGCCAGGAGCCTTGAAGAGTGTTTGCCGCACCTGGAGGAGATCCGCGAAGCGATTGCCAGCTACAACATTCAGTTGCGCAATCAGGACAGTCGCCCCCTGGACGATCAACAAGGTCGGCAGCGCCGCTCCGGGGCCAGTGCCTGCAGTGTGGCGGTCACGGTGAGCATTGGGGTCGCCGAGCGCCTGGAGCAGCGCACGCCGGAAGAGGTGTTGAAAAGCGCCGACCAGGCGCTCTACAGCGCCAAGGGGGCCGGGCGAAACTGCGTGATGGCGTTCGGGCAGAGCCGCCGTGGCGCGGTGCGTATGGAGGGTGCAACGGATTGAGTGATGATGGCGCATTCAGCGCCTGCACGGTGATTGTCCGGGGTGGCGCGCGGCAGTAGGTTACAAGGATCTGCTGACGGAGCAATGACCATGCCTGAGTACAAAGCCCCCCTGCGCGACATGCGCTTTCTGATCGACCACGTGTTTGACTTCCATGCCAATTACGCCGCGCTCGGGGCCGCCGATGCCAGTCCGGACATGGTCAATGCGATCCTCGAAGAGGGCGCCCGCTTCTGCGAAAACGTCCTGGCCCCGCTGAACCGCAGCGGCGACGAAGAAGGCTGCCATTTCGACAATGGCGTGGTCACCACCCCCAAGGGCTTCAAGCAGGCGTTCGCCCAGTACGTCGAGGGTGGCTGGCATGGGCTGGCGGCGGATCCGGCGTATGGCGGGCAGGGGCTGCCGAGTTCCCTGGGGCTGGTGATCAGCGAGATGGTCGGTTCCAGCAACACTTCCTGGGGCATGTACCCGGGCCTGACCCACGGTGCGATGTCGGCGATTCACGCCCACGGCACCGAGCCGCAGAAAAAGACCTACCTGAGCAAACTCACGGCCGGCCAGTGGACCGGCACCATGTGCCTGACCGAGGCCCATTGCGGCACTGACCTGGGGATCATCAAGACCCGTGCGGTGCCCCAGGCCGACGGCAGTTACGCGGTCACCGGCAGCAAGATCTTCATCTCCGCCGGCGAGCACGACCTGAGTGACAACATCATCCACCTGGTGCTGGCCAAGCTGCCGGATGCGCCAGCCGGGACCAAGGGCATCTCGCTGTTCATCGTGCCCAAGTTCCTGCCCGACGCCCAAGGCGAAGCGGGCGAGCGCAATGGGGTCAGCTGTGGGTCGATCGAGCACAAGATGGGCATCAAGGCTTCAGCCACCTGCGTGCTGAACTTCGACGGCGCCACGGGCTACCTGATCGGTGAGGCGAACAAAGGCCTGAACTGCATGTTCACCATGATGAACCACGCTCGGCTCGGTACCGGGATGCAGGGTTTGTGTCTGGGGGAGGCGAGTTTCCAGGGGGCGGTCAAGTACGCCAACGATCGACTGCAGATGCGCGCGCTGACCGGGCCCAAGGCCCCGGACAAAGTCGCCGACCCGATCATCGTCCACCCCGATGTGCGGCGCATGTTGCTGACCATGAAAGCCTTCAACGAAGGCAACCGGGCGCTGACTTACTTCACCGCCCAATTGCTCGATGTTGCGCACTTGTCCAGTGACGCCGGCCAACGCCAGGACGCCGAGAACCTGTTGGCGTTCCTGACGCCGATCTGCAAGGCGTTCATGACCGAAACCGGCCTGGAAGTGACCAACCACGGGATGCAGGTGTTGGGTGGCCACGGCTATATCCGCGAGTGGGGCATGGAGCAGTTGGTGCGTGACTGCCGCATTGCGCCCATTTATGAGGGCACGAACGGCATCCAGGCGCTGGACCTGCTGGGGCGCAAGGTGCTGGGCAGCCAGGGCCAGTTGCTGCGTGGTTTCACCAAAATCGTCCATACGTTCTGTAAGGCCAACGCCCAGCATCCTCAGCTCAAAACCTATGTAGCGCAGCTCGACGGGCTCAATCAGCAGTGGGGTGAGCTGACCACCCAGGTTGGCATGGCGGCGCTGAAGAACCCTGACGAAGTGGGGGCCGCAGCGCTGGATTACCTGATGTACAGCGGCTACATCATCCACGCCTACCTGTGGCTGCGCATGGCGCTGGTGGCTCAGGCACAGCGGGAGGCGGGCAGTGGTGATGCCGACTACTGTGAGGGCAAATTGGCCACCTGCGAGTTCTACTTCAAGCGTCTGCTGCCGCGCACGGCGGCCCACCGGGCAGCGGTGCAGGCAGGCAGTGATTGCCTGATGAAGCTGCCCGCAGGGCTGTTTGCGCTTTGACGGTGGTGGTTTAAGCCCGTCGCGGGCAAGCCCTGCACCTCTGGGGGAGAAGGGGCGAGAATGGCCCGCGATGGTCTTTAGTGACTAAAAATAACAAAAAAGTCACGAGTCGACCCTATGTGTCGCAAAAGTTGTTCGGGTACACTCCCGGCACTGGTTGTATCCCGATCCCCACGAATCACCTTTCACGTATTACGAGGTTTGCCATGGCTGACTACAAAGCGCCCCTGCGCGATATGCGCTTCGTCCTCAATGAAGTTTTCGAGGTGGCCAAGCTCTGGGCTGAACTTCCAGCACTGGCCGACACCGTGGATGCCGAGACCGTCGAGGCGATCCTTGAGGAAGCCGGCAAAGTCACCAGCAAAAGCATCGCGCCACTGAGTCGGGCCGCCGACGAAGAAGGCTGCCACTGGAGCGACGGCGTCGTGACCACCCCGGCAGGTTTCCCACAGGCCTATCAGACTTACGCTGAAGGGGGCTGGGTCGGCGTAGGGGGTGATCCGGCGTTCGGCGGCATGGGCATGCCCAAGAGCGTATCGGCCCAGGTCGAGGAAATGGTCAACTCCGCCAGTCTGTCGTTCGGCCTGTACCCGATGCTCACCGCCGGTGCCTGCCTGTCGATCAACGCCCATGCCAGCGAAGCACTGAAGGCCCAGTATCTGCCGAACATGTACGCCGGGGTCTGGGCCGGTTCCATGTGCCTGACCGAACCCCATGCCGGTACGGACCTGGGGATCATCCGCACCAAGGCCGAGCCTCAGGCCGATGGTTCCTACAAGGTCAGCGGGACCAAGATCTTCATCACCGGCGGCGAACACGACCTGACCGAGAACATCATCCACCTGGTGCTGGCCAAGCTGCCGGACGCCCCGGCGGGTCCGAAAGGCATTTCGTTGTTCCTGGTGCCCAAGTTCATGGTCAACGCCGACGGCAGCCTGGGCGCGCGTAACCCGGTCAACTGTGGGTCGATCGAACACAAGATGGGCATCCAGGCGTCGTCCACCTGCGTGATGAACTTCGACGAAGCCGTGGGTTACCTGGTCGGCGAGCCGAACAAGGGCCTGGCGGCGATGTTCACCATGATGAACTACGAGCGTCTGGGCGTCGGTATCCAGGGCCTGGCCACCGGTGAGCGCTCCTACCAGAACGCGGTCGAATACGCCCGTGACCGCCTGCAAAGCCGTGCGCCAACCGGCGCGCAGAACAAGGACAAGGTTGCCGACCCGATCATCGTTCACCCGGATGTGCGGCGCATGCTGCTGACCATGAAGGCGTCGAACGAAGGCGGCCGTGCCTTCTCAACCTACGTGGCGATGCAACTGGACACCGCCAAGTTCAGCGAAGACCCAACCACCCGCAAGCGTGCCGAAGACCTGGTGGCGTTGCTGACCCCGGTCGCCAAGGCGTTCCTCACCGACCTGGGCCTGGAAACCACGATTCACGGCCAGCAAGTGTTCGGCGGTCACGGCTACATTCGCGAATGGGGCCAGGAGCAACTGGTGCGTGACGTGCGCATCACCCAGATCTACGAAGGCACCAACGGCATTCAGGCGCTGGACCTGGTCGGGCGCAAAATCGTGGGCAGCGGCGGGGCGCTCTATAACCTGTTCGCTGATGAGATTCGTCATTTCACCGCGACCGCTGGCGCCGAGCTGGGTGAGTTCACCCGGCCGTTGAACCGAGCGGTGGAGACGCTGGATGAGCTGACCGCCTGGCTGCTGGACCGGGTGCAAGGCAATCCGAACGAAATCGGCGCGGCTTCGGTCGAATACCTGCAGGTGTTTGGTTATGTGTCCTACGCCTACATGTGGGCCCTGATGGCCAAGGCGGCGATGGGCAAGGAAACACAGGATGAGTTCTACGCCAGCAAGCTGGGTACTGCGCGCTTCTACTTCGCCCGTTTGCTGCCGCGGATCCACTCGCTCAGCGCTTCGGTCAAAGCCGGTAGCGAGTCGCTGTTCCTGCTGGATGCCGCGCAGTTCTGAGGTATGTAACCGCATGTAAGCATTTGCTTACATGACGTGCTACTGTTCTCCCCTGTTCGCAGATTGGATCCACAGCTAATCTACTCACATGGACGTCGCGCAGGAAGCGCAAAGCAACAACACGGACACGTAGGATTCTG
>Ga0067045_1002925_pt1 | contig 36697 bp, 28 predicted proteins | sample TerdegcTABiofilm_FD_59184 | JGI IMG/M metagenome (GOLD analysis project Ga0067045, IMG submission 59184) | Combined Assembly of (Gp0054472, Gp0054536) Wastewater bioreactor microbial communities from Singapore -Terephthalate degrading...
TAAAAGCCCTCTTGCGCCCGGAGCGGCGCGTTCCCCACGCCGATGCGCGCTTGATCAGGACTTTTTCTCTGACTGACGACGTCGGCTTCCTCTCCATCTAGCCTGCCTGATTTGACCAATTTCTCAATCTGCAGGCCGACTTTCGTTCAAACAGGCTACAACGCAAACGGCTCGGCATCATTGAAGAAAGTGACGATGCTGAATGAGGTTCGTGCGCGCGGTCATATTCCGACAATTGGAAGTAATAGATGCCAAAGCAGCCGGGGTGGGGGTGCGCTCGAACCAAGGCATGACGTGGTGCCAACAGATCAATTGAATCACTCGTTTGCCGTAAGGAGTCTTTTCGATGAAGCGTCATAGCATGCGTTGGCTAGTCGCCTGGGGATGGCTCGCCTTTTTTGTCGGCATCGTTTCATCTTCGATGTGCCTGGGGGAAACACTAAAAAGCAGGCCCAACGTCCTGTTCATTGCCGTGGACGATCTGAATGACTGGACGGGTTTTCTTGGCGGCCATCCGCAAGCAAGAACCCCCAACCTGGACAAACTGGCCCAAAGGGGAATGATTTTCACCCGGGCTTATTGCTCGGCCCCGGCGTGCAACCCATCGCGTGCAAGCCTTCTCACCGGCGTGCTGCCCTCGACCTCAGGCGTTTATCACAACGACAACCCCTGGCGGCCTCAGATGCCGGACACAATCACGCTCTTTCAGCATTTCATGGCCAACGGTTACAAAGTCCACGGAGGCGGCAAGCTCTTCCATAACTCGTTCAATGACCTCAAGTCTTGGGAAGTCTACTGGAATCGGCCAGGAGATCCCATGCCCCCAAATCGCCCCGTGAACGGTATCCCCAATGCGGCTCAGTTTGATTGGGGGCCGCTCGATGTCGATGATCCGGCCATGGGGGATGCCAAGCTGACAGATTGGGCTGCGGATTTCCTCGAACAAAAGCACGATCGCCCGTTTTTGCTCGCCGTGGGGTATATCCGACCCCATCTTCCCTGGTACGTCCCACGCAAGTATTTCGACGACTTTCCTCTGAACAAAATTGTCTTGCCGCAGGTCAAGGAAGATGATCTTGACGATGTGCCGCCAGTTGGGAAAAAGATTGCCAATCCGCAGGGGGACCACGCAAAGGTCCTCGCCACGAACAACTGGGAAAAGGCTGTCCAGGGTTATTTGGCCAGCATTGAATTCGTCGATCAGCAAATCGGTCGTCTGATCGAGGCTTTTGATAAGAGTGGCTATTCCGAGAACACCATCGTGGTTCTCTGGGGTGATCACGGGTGGCACCTGGGCGAGAAACTCCACTGGCGCAAGTTCTCCCTCTGGGAGAAGGCCACGCGGGTCCCGCTGATCATCTCCGTTCCTAACGTGACGCAACCCGGTAGCAAGTGTGAACGCACTGTGAGCCTGCTCGATCTCTATCCCACACTGTGTGACCTTTGTGGCCTAAGAATCCCTGAGCACGTTGAGGGGATGAGTATTGAAAAGCTCCTGAAGAATCCCCAGGCCGAATGGGACCGACCCGTTCTCACCACCCACGGCTACATGAACCACGCAGTGCGTTCCGAGCGGTGGCGATATATCCGCTACAACGATGGCACGGAAGAGCTTTACGATCATGAGAAAGACCCAATGGAATGGACAAACCTGGCCAATGATCCCCAGTATGCCGCCGTAAAGGCGGAACTCGCTCGATGGTTGCCAAAAGTCAATCGAGAAGAAGGCCCGAAAGCCGGAGAGAATGAAAATCGTCCACGGGCAAGACGACCTTCGCCTCAGCAGGCCTCAACCTGGCCGGAAGGACTCCGGGCGTATTTCGCCCGCGAGTGGTACGGCGAGTTCGATTGGTAATGGCCTGAATCAATCGTTTCGCCAGAAGGTCGGCTCAGCTTTTTCTCGAAAAAGCGTCGGGGCAATTCACGAATTGCCCCGACAAAAATCGCCAATGCGAGTGCATCGGCAATCGCGGTCCCGTTGGAACGCGGCGATTGTGGCCAAAACATACCCAGGGACACAGCCGGGTTCATGACCCGGCTGTGCTGGATTGAGGTGAAGATGTCTCGGGGCAAATTACCTCGTGGTCCCCTGCGCGGCTTCCTCCGAAGATTAACCTTCCTGGATGACTTTCCAGCCCATAAGCCGTGCCAGATGGCGGACGCTTTCCATGTGATCGCCGTAAAAGACGACCCGGTGCAGCAACGTCATGGCATCTTCGGTCTCTAAGGCGCTGCTCCAATTGGCGACCATCGTGGAGGCGTCCTGCACTTCGGTCACAATTTGAGTCCTGCATGCGTGCACGGATTTCTCCGGAACTTCGATGATCTTGGCAGTGCTGGCCAAAATCGTATCGAGATTGACGAATTTCATTCGCGTGATCGTCTCTCCCACACGGTATTGCACCTCGGGGACACAGCCGCTGCCACCGACCTCAGAATGACCGCGGAGCAGGTAGGGGTGATCCGGTCCATTAACGCTGTCGAGCTTCAACGGTCCTGTACAGTGGGCTGTCCAGAGGACATTTCGGGACGTATCAAACGTGGCATTCCCCTGGAAACCCGGCTTCTCAAACGCGTACTGGAAGAGCAACATGGTTAGCAGTGAATCCATGTCGCCTTCGCATGCTGCCGGGATACCGCGGTCGCGGAGTCTGGCAAATCCCAGGCACGGAAAACCGCGGGGAAGCCAGCCCATGCAGGTTCCGACGGCCAGTCCCTGGGCCTGATACTTGTCCATGAGCCGGTTCAGCGCGACGCTGACTCTTGCCGCCTTGGCAATATCCTCGTCAGTTGGTTCAACAATCTGTTTGGCGCCCTTGACCCATTTCTCCTTCTCAGCCTGAACAGCATCATCTTCTACGGCAGCCATCATTTCATCGAAGGCCGACTGTTCAACGGCCAGGACCTCCGCACCGAGTCGTTCCTTGATCATCTCGGGAGACTGAGCCGGTGCTGTACCCCGGGCTGGTGGGAAAAGGAGAATCCTCGTTTGTTTAAGCATCGGGATAACCCGCAACAAGCGAATGGCGTGCTCGATTTCGTTCATATCGCTTGTGGCGAAGAGCGTCACCCGATGACCTGCCCGCTGCCATCGCGGCGGATACATCCAGTCGTGGCCACTGGCCGGTATAGAGAAAACCGCCATCGGATGACGCCGTTCAAGGACCGGCCCAACCAAACGTGTGAGGGAAAAACAACTGAGATTGATCGCCAATACCGGGACACCCTCGCCAGCCTTATCGAGGAGCGCCGCTGTTTGCTCTGGATTTTGCGATTGCCCCACAACCAGCTCGACATTTCCCAGCTTGTTTTCGATTTCCGGAAGTATCTTCTGGATTTTTTCCAAGTGCCCCTGATCGGCGTTCCATCCTCGGTCAGCCGGACCTGGCGAACCCGCAAACATGACACACACCCGAACCTTGCCAGGCGGTTGCGCCGCCGGCGCCTGAGAGGCCCAGGTGTAACTCCAGCTTCCAGACATCGCTAAAGCTGTTAGAACGCCATTCCCCAGAAATTCCCGCCGGGTGCAGTGTTCACACATCGTTAACATCTCCTCATAAGGTGGACAAAAGGAACATACCCCAACCTGGCTGCCACACATGATGAATTGCCGAATGACGATTGTCAATAAGCAGAAGAAAAAATTACGCTCTTGAAAGCAAGTATTTGTAGCGCGTCTCGAGAGTGCACAAAGCCACGTGTGTGCCTTTCCGTGACAACGGGACATGTCATTGGGTGCAAGCCCTGCCAAGCACGTTTTCGCTGCTACGCCTGCAGGAGAGTTAGAAAGTCATCAGACAATTGTGCGTCTGAGATTGATCAAAGTCCGACATATCGTCAGGCTCCATTTTCGCCGCGGCGGAGACTGCCCGTCATAGGCTTTCGATAAGGGCACCAGTCCGTGTGCGCAAAAGTGCAGATAGATTTGCGCAAAAGTGCATTGCAGCTTGTCTTGCCTGTTCCTAAAATGTAGGTGGGTTTTGGGAATCTGTCTTTTTCGTTCTATTAGTCTCTTGTTTTTCGTGGAGGGTGTCTGATGTACCGTGCTCGTCGTGCGTTTACTTTGGTTGAGTTGCTGGTCGTTATTGCCATCATCGGAATCCTAATTGCCCTGTTGCTCCCTGCTGTTCAGGCGGCGCGTGAGGCGGCTCGCCGCTCGCAATGCGTCAATAATATCAAGCAATTGGTTTTGGCGTGTCACAATTTCCATGACAGGTCGAGAGAGTTTCCGTATGCGAGAAAGTACGACGTGTGGGACACGTACACTTGGACAGAATTGATCCTGCCCTTCATCGAACAGGGCACGATTTACGATAAATACTGGACCCTCCCTCAACGAGGTTATGCGACAACACGACCCGGACCGGTGACCCCTGCTGGGGACGATGCTAATCTTCGTGAAGCGCGGCATACCGCGATTGCAACCTTTGCGTGTCCAAGTGATGGCGGCCCGTATGGCAACGAGCTTAACAGCACAACTTGGGGTTTCTATCGGGGAAACTATCGTGGGTGTGTTGGTTCTGGGGACATGTACGCCCAGGATGTCCAAGACGGTACGACGGGGCCATGGAAGCCCGGTGTGTTTGCCGTCAAGAAAGATCAAAGCTTTGACACCGGCGCCAACATTCCAACGAAGGGTGTTCAAATTGCTCAGATTCGAGATGGAACCTCCAATACGGCAATGATTTCCGAGGGGATTTCCCCGCAGTGCTCGAATTGGGGTGGGCCTCTCGGAAGCATTATTTACGGCAATATGGGAGGGGCTCTTTACAGCCACGCCGTGACGCCTAATTCAACGTCTCCGGATCGTATTATCGGTCCGTGCCCACAGACGCAAGGCGACACCGAATACAGGGCGCCTTGCACCAGTATCGGAAGCAATGCAGCGTGGACAAAAAGTGCGGAACGGGCCTTTGCTGGCGCAAGAAGCCGTCATCCGGGTGGCGTTAATGTTGGAATGGCTGATGGTTCTGTCAGGTTCTTTACAGATACCATTGATTTGGCAACCTGGCGGTATCTGGCCACTCGCGCTGGCGAGGAAGCCGTGCAGGCACAGTGATTACGAAACCATTTCGGGGGTTTAGAATTATGATTCGTCACAAGAATCTGCTCGCATTTGGTACATTGGCTGCATTGGCAGGGATATTTTTGGGGGGATGTGGAAAGTCGGGCGGTGTGACCGTCTCGGGTCGTGTCACCTACTCAGGACAACCGGTCCAGACGGGCTACGTCACTTTTGCACCGGCTGATGGAAAAGGGCCAAGTGTCGGCGGCCCGATTGCAAATGGTCAATACCAGGTTGTCAATGTTCCGCCTGGCGAAAAGATCGTCTCGGTGACTGGCGGCGGCGAAATCCAGTTTCCAAAGACAAGCGAGGAAATGGAACAGATGACAGCAAAGGGTCAGCAACTTGAAGTACCGCCCCAGATTCCTGCTAATGCGAAAGGTAACAACCAGAAGATAACAGTAACGAGTGGCTCAAAACAGACAATTGATTTGGCGCTGGAACCCCCGCCCGCTCAGTAGCTTGTGGCGGCGTTCCTAACATAAGGCGTTGCAGGAACATGCACGAGTCTTGCCGCCTCCGGAACTGCGTTTGTTACGGCCCCGACGTCCATCAGGGATGGCGGGGCCTTTATCATTTTGCTTACATTGCTTCGGTGCAAGCCATCAGGGAATCATTAGGCTCGTGTTCAGCAGGTGTTTAGACGGCAGAATAGATATTCACGCTTTCGTTGAGGACATAATCAGACAGCAGGTAACCTGCGATCGAGTAACAAGGATTCGAGGTGTCGTTGATGCAATGACAACGTGAGGTGTTATGTGGCGGCAAGGGCGTGAAACACAGTCTTGAATTGCCAATAGTGCAACGATATTAGCGCGGATTGGTATCTTGTCTGTTAAAACCTGTTTTGACAGGAGGGGTCGCCATGAGCCGAAATCGTTTTTCTGGCTTTACTCTGGTTGAGTTGCTGGTTGTGATTGCCATCATTGGGATCCTGATCGCACTCCTGCTCCCTGCCGTTCAGGCGGCCCGCGAGGCAGCCCGCCGGTCGCAGTGTGTTAATAACATCAAGCAATTGGTTTTGGCATGTCACAATTTTCACGATAGGTCAAAAGAGTTTCCTTATGGCAGAAAATACGACAAGTGGGATACCTATACCTGGACTGAACTCATTCTCCCGTTTATCGAACAGACAACCGTGTACGAAAAGTATTACACACTCCCGCAGCGAGGATTCGTGACGCAATACCCAGGGCCAAACGGACCTATCGGCGATGACGCACAATTGCGGGAAGCCCGTCATACCCAGATCAGTACCTTTTACTGTCCCAGCGCCGGTGGCCCATACGGAAACGAATTGAATACCATGGCTTACGGATTCTGGCGCGGAAACTACCGTGGCTGTGTTGGATCGGGTGACATGTACGGTGAAGACGTTCAAGACGGCACCACTGGACCATGGAAACCGGGCGTTTTTGCTGTTAAACACGATCAAAGTGTGGACACGGGCGCGGCTATTCCCACCAAAGGTGTCCAAATCGCTCAAATCCGAGATGGAACATCTAACACCGCGATGATCTCGGAAGGAATCGCCCCAACTGCTTCGAACTGGGGCGGTCCGATTGGCAGCGTCATTTACGGCAACATGGGGGGATCACTTTACAGTCACGCCATCACGCCTAATTCAACCTCCCCGGATCGAATCATCGGCCCTTGTCCGCAAAATCAAGGTGATACTGAGTACACATCTCCCTGTCAGAGTATTGGTGCCAATGCCTGGTGGCAACCAAGTGCTGCTCGTGCCTTCGCCGGCGCCAGAAGCCGCCATCCCGGCGGGGTGAATCTCGGAATGGCCGATGGTTCTGTGAAGTTCGTGACGGATACCATTGACATGGCAACCTGGCGCTACCTGGCAACACGTGCGGGCGAGGAAGCGGTGCAAGGCCTGTAACTCAAGTGTAACGTGAAGGATTGCGTCTTTAGGCTCCTCGAAAAAAGAGGGGTTCAGCTACCCATCGGAGCGAGGAGGCGTTTTTCCGCCCTTGTATCGTCGAGGCTGCTTCAAAACGTCTTCTCCGTGTGCTCTTTCTCTGACCTGCTATTAAGGAAAGTGTGATCATTCAAACCACCTACCAGCAAGATTGTCACCCCATGCAAAGTGCTGAAAACGGGCATAACCTTTTTCTTTCGAATTCCTGGAATTGTACACAAGACCAGCATCGACTGAAACCCGAAAAGGCAGGTAGGCCAAGTCTTCCTCATCTGGAGTGCACGCTATGCTTTTTTAGGATCAGTAGAGTGGTTGGATTACCATTGACGGCAAGTGCGACTTGTTAAGAAACCACGTGCTGAGCTTGTGCCATGGTCTTTTACGTGCAAAAACGCATACCGGAAGTTCAGACTTTCCTCTTGAAGTTCGTCAACAATCATTCGAACATCGGGGAATCGATGACCCTTCGCAAGCGGAGGGAGACTCGTGCGCGATTGAATGTCGTGATTCTCGTCATCCCTTATGAGCAAGGAAAGCTCCGAATTGACAAGGGTTTCACCGCTGTGAGCAAAGAGTTTTCAACAACCGGGATGTCGTTCATCCTCCCGGAGCCACGAGGTCTTGACCAGCTCGTCGTCGGCTTGAAGTTCATGGGAGAAATGAAGTTTCTCTTGGGTCGCGCCGTCCATTTGACACCAATGGGCGGCGGCTTCTATCAACTCGGCCTCGAGTTTATCGAGATGCTCCATCCCGCAGATATTCCCGAGCTGCAAGGATTGACCTTCTAAACAAAGAACCGGCAAGCTCCTGGGAAGCTTGCCGGTCATTTCAAAGGTAGGCGGCGCACTCTGCCGTTGCTGACTCTCCGTTCGGTCGCCACGCTTACCAGGCGATCGAAAAACCGAATCTTGGACCGTAAATCCCGATGGCACCGTGGTCAGACCTGCTGCCGTAGTAACGATGATACGGCGGTCTGTCGCAGTCAGAATGCCGCGAAGGCGGCGTGATCACGACCGGGGGATGGCCAGGAAAGGGAACCACCACAGCCGGCGGCCGAACAACCGGGGGATGATGCCATCCGTAACTGTAGGACCGGCCGTAAGAATACGAGCTGTGATAACCATGTCCCACAAGCTGGATACTTGTCCCCCTGTCACCCCTACTGTCAAAACGGCCCCCGTCCGCCCAGGCCCACTGGCCCAGGCAAACCGTCACACCGAGCACCATGGCAACGAGCAATTTCCCACGCATGACGTCCTCCTTTCGTCCAGGACACCGAACACCCAACTGACCCAACCGACTCGCCTGCTTGATTCCATAGCGAATCTCGTGCCGGTGATCGGCGATTAAGTCGTAAGTCGTTTATAAAAAACGAGATAAGCGCAAAATCCTTTCTTCGCGCCCAGCCGAAAGCGGCCCTGCGCGCAATCACAACGACTGCGCCGCGCCATCGGAAGAGCAGCGCAGACTTCGACGTAAGTCAAAAGAACCGGATGTGGAGAAGAGGCTGGCTTCTTTGGTAATCGTCTGGTTCCTGACGAATCTACCGGTTTTTCCGGGTGAATCGAACGGCCGGGTCACGGCTCTCATGCCGCTTCGAGCTTCCGGCAAATGGCGTCGGCCATTTCCTGGGTCCCCACCGCCGAGGGATCATCTCGATGGGGTTTCATGTCATAGGTGACATATTTTCCCTCTCGGATGACATCGGCCACGGCCTCCTCCAGGCGATCGGCAGCCTGTTTCTCGCCAAGATAGCGCAACATCAAGACTGCCGATAGAATCAACGCGGTGGGATTGACCTTGTTCAGCCCCTTGTATTTGGGGGCGCTGCCGTGGGTCGCTTCAAAAACGGCCCCGTTCTCCCCGATGTTGGCCCCTGGGGCAACTCCCAATCCACCCACAAGCCCAGCCGCCAGGTCACTGACAATGTCCCCATACAGGTTCGGCAAGACGAGGACATCGTACAGCTCGGGTTTCTGAACCAATTGCATACACATATTGTCAACAATGCGGTCTTCGAACTCGATATCGGGATAATCCTGGGCTACCCGTCGGGCCACCTCAAGGAAAAGCCCGTCCGTGAATTTCATGATGTTGGCCTTGTGGACGGCGGTCACCTTTTTGCGACCATTCTCCCGAGCGTACCGAAAGGCAAAATGAACGATTCGCTCCGTCCCGGAGACGCTGATCGGCTTGATGGAAATCCCTGTCTCGGTTGGTTTCGTCTTAATTTTGCGATCGGTTGACAGCTGATTGATGCACTCAATCAATTGGCTGGTTGCAGGCTGACCCCGCTCAAACTCCACACCGGCATAAAGGTCTTCGGTATTCTCGCGGACAATGACAAGGTCAACCGGCACATTTTGGAAGAACGTCCTCACGCCGGGATAGGACTTGCACGGGCGGACACATGCGTAGAGTCCCAACTCCTGCCGCAGGTAAACGTTGATACTGCGAAACCCGGTTCCCACCGGCGTGGTGATAGGGGCTTTGAGAGCGCAGCGCGTTCGACGGATGCTCTCCAAGGTCGCCTCCGGGAGCGGTGTCCCCACGCGCTCCATAACGTCAATCCCTGCCTCCTGGACATCCCAGTTGATCTTGACGCCTGTGGCGTCCACACACCGCTTTGCGGCGGCGGCCAGCTCCGGACCGACACCATCGCCTGTAATCAAAGTGACGTCATGTGCCATAAACCTGTTCCCACAAAGCTTTGATTTTCCAGCGTCGCACCCTTACAAAACTCCTGAAACTACATAGCCTAGCGGAGTTGGAGCCGGTCGTCCACACGGTCCACTTCGCGGTCCAAGAAACAAGATTGGCAACGTCGGCAACGATTAGCTTACGTCCCTGCGGCCTCTATTAAGGCATGGCCGCCTCGCTTTGTTTGGCGAGCTTTGGTGGTGCTGGAGGGGTATGCGGCCTTTTATTAGAATGGGGGACTTAGTAGTTTCATAAGATGGGCAGAGCTTAACCGCATCCTTGCGACTTCCCGTACAGCAGGGCGGGCCTCAAAGAAGGGCCAAAATCGTATGCCCTGCAATGCCGCTGGTATTCCGGGGAGTGGTTGTCAAATGGGGCGTAGACCGCTCCGGCGGGCTGTGCCTTCCACCTTTGGAATGAACCATCGGTCTTGCTTCCGCGTAGCACGCAGCAACTTGGCGTGAGTGACTGAAGATAACGTACAGGTGCAAAACGTTTTTTAATAGAGATATCCCAGGCAAATACCGCGAGGAGTCAGCTAATGGAAAAAAGCGGTCGCTTGATGATCGAAGCGGTTGGACTTTCCAAGTACTACGGCGATTTCGCGGCGATTGAGGATGTCTCGTTCGAGATTCGCGAGGGCGAAGTCGTTGCTTTTCTTGGCCCAAACGGGGCCGGCAAGAGCACGACTATGAAACTTCTGACCGGCTACCTGGCCCCAAGTGCGGGTACGGCGAGGATCGCCGGTTACGATGTTTTCACGCAGCGGCTGGAGGCTTCTCGGCACCTGGGCTATCTTCCCGAGAATGGGCCGCTGTATGCGGACATGACACCCATTGGTCTGCTCCTCTTTTTCGCCGAAGCCCGCGGAATTCCGCCCGAACGCCGGCGACAACGCATTCATGAAGTTGTGGAATTGTGCGCCCTGGAAGCGGTTGTCGGAAAGCCAATCGGGAAGCTGTCCCGAGGGTATCGACAGCGCGTGGGTATGGCTCAGGTCTTGCTCCACGAACCCGATGTGCTGATCATGGACGAGCCGACCGCGGGTCTTGATCCCAATCAGATCCATGAAGTCCGCGAGACCATCCGACGCCTCATGGGGCAAAACAAGACCATTCTTCTCTCGACGCATATCCTTCAGGAAGTCGAAGCCATGGCAACGCGGATCCTGTTTATCAACGACGGCCGATTGGTCTTCGACGGGCCTGTTGAGGAGGTGGTTCGAAACGGCAAGCCGATGGATGAGTGGTTTCGCAGCCTTTCCGGCGCCACGGCAGCCGTCTGAGATCATGAGATGGGCATTCACATCCCGAATTGGGCGGGTATTTCATTAGGTTTTGACACAGAGATGATAGGTCCGTGTGAACTGTGAGGATAAACGACGAGGTGATCAACCCATGAATACCAAGGTAGTCTTGGCGGTTGCGAAACGGAATTTCATCAGTTATTTTGCCAGCCCCACGGCTTACCTGTTTATCTGTGTGTTCGTGGCCTTGAGTACGATGGCCGCCTTCTGGCCGAACGAGTTCTTTGATGCCAATTTGGCCAATCTTGATCAGTTGAATAAGTGGTTCCCCTATGTCATGCTCATCTTTATTCCCGCCATCACGATGGGAATATGGGCCGACGAACGACGTCAAGGAACGGACGAATTGTTGTTGACAATGCCGGCAACGGATTGGGAGGTTGTCCTCGGCAAGTATCTCGCGGCGACAGCCATCTTCACGGTCTCGCTGGCCTTTTCGCTCATTTGCAATTTCTTCGTTCTGAGGACGCTGGGGGCGCCAGATGTTGGCCTCTTTATTGCCACCTACGCCGGATACTGGCTGATGGGCCTTGCCATGCTCGGGATTGGGATGGTTGCGTCGTTTTTCACGGCCAATTTAACGGTGGCCTATATCCTTGGTGTCATTCTCAACGCCCCAGCAGTCTTTTTGGCCTCGGCGGACGTCATTGTTCGACAGGACCTGGCCGTTCGGGCAAAGGCCTGGAGCGTTGCCGAACAGTTTGCTAATTTCGGGCGTGGTCTGATTACGCTTTCCGGGATTGCCTATTTTCTGCTCATCGTGGCTGTAGCCCTTTATGTGGCCATGGTGTTGATTGGGCGAAGGCACTGGCCAACAGGTGAATCGCGGCTTCCCTCGGGGCTATTCTTTGGGGTCCTTCATCTTTCCTGGGTGGCGAGTTTCCTTTTAATTGGGGCCATCATTGGGAGCAAATTGGGTCAGTCGTCCCTGAGTATTGTGCTCCTTGCAATTGCTTATTTTCTCCTGCATACGGCCCTTGTGTGGCTTTGGACGAAAGTTCCCAACCGAGGCCAGCCGAACCTCTTGCATTTTGTCCCGCCCGCGGCTCACATCGCCACGGTTATCGTGGCCGCCGGGGTCGCCGTCCTTTGGGGTGACCGCCTTGCTTCTGGATGGATCTTCTGGCTCCTATTTGGCATTCTGCTGGCGCTGCACGTGTTGTTTTTCATCGGATGGTGGCAATTTCCGCGGGCTGTGTCACTGATGCCGGCCCACTTCACATTGCGAACAATGACACTGGCCGCGGCGGCGCTGGGACTAGTGGCCCTGCTTCAGGCGGGTGATGTTCGTGTTGATATCACGAGTGAACGAATCAGCTCGCTGTCGCCTCACACGATTCAGCTCCTGCGAGCGCTGGACCCCAAACACGTTGTGCAAGTGGAAGCTTTCATCAGTCCTGAGGTGCCGGAATCTTACATTCAAACACGGGCAAATCTGGTCAATTTGCTGCGGGAATTCGAAGCCCGGGCAAAGAACGTCCGAGTTCGTATCAATGACACGGAACCTTTTACCGCAGAAGCTCAGCGGGCCACGGATCGGTTCGGTATTACGCCTCAGCGGGTCTTCGCCCTCCAGCAGGGCCGATGGACGGAACACCGCATCTTTATGGGGGTGGCCTTCACGTGCGGGTTGGAGAAGGTCGTTGTTCCATTCATTGATCGGGATATCCCGGTCGAGTACGAACTGATCCGATCGATTGCCACAGTCACCCAGCAGAAACGAAAACGGGTGGGAGTCCTTACCACCGACGCCCAGCTCTTCGGGCAGTTCAGTTTTCAGGGTGGACAGGAGCGCTGGCCGATTGTGGACGAACTCCAGAAGCAATACGAGGTCGTTCGCGTTGAACCGGCCGATCTGGTGACGAATGACGAAGAGTGCGAGAAGGCTGGAATGAAAGTCCTCGGGCTGACAGATGCCCCGGAGAACAAGATCCTCGAAAAGGGTCGCGAGCTTTTGGGCCTCAGTACACCCGTTGACAAGCTTTCGGATCAGCAGAAGCAGCAGTGCAAGGACAAAGTCAAAGAGGAGGCTATGAAACTTGGCCGGTGGGATGTTCTCTTGGCTGTTCAGCCTTCTTCGCTGGCCCCTGATGACATGGATCGTTTCATCGCCGCAGTCAGTTACGGACAGCCCACGGTTATTTTCGAGGACCCCATGCCGATCTTCGCAGACGGGGTCCCGGGGACCGGTCAGCCACGGCGTCCACCAAATCAAATGATGATGTTTGGGATGCGTCCCCCTGCCCAAAGGCGATATTGAAAAATTGTGGCGTAAACTTGGAATCGACTTCAGAACGAACGAAATCGTCTGGCAGCGATACAATCCTTATCCCAAGTTCGAGTTGTTCGAACAAAACCCGGAATTCGTTTTCATCAACCGAAGCTGTGGGGCCAAACAGCCGTTCAATGAGCAAGAACAGGCCGTCGCCCAACTCCAACAAGTCCTCTTTCCGTTCCCTGGGGCGATCAACCGTCTGAACAGCTCGACGATGAGATTCACACCACTCGTGAAGACCGGCCGTGTGACGGGCGTCGTGAATTACGACGATATTTTCCGCATGGACTTCCTCACCGGCAGTCGAGAGCTGAATTCGAATCGGCCTTTCCGCCCCACCAAGACCGAGTACGTCCTGGCGGCCACGATCGAGGGAAAGCTTCCCGAGATGAAGATCACAAAGTCCGAGGAAAGCAATCCGGAACCGGGTGCCAGCACCAATAAGGTGGAAGAGCTTGCGGACAAGCAGCACGACGTCCGTGTCGTCCTTGTGTCGGATATCGATATGTTGCACGAGACATTTTTCCGCCTGCGTCAGCGACAGGACCTGCCCGGCCTCGACCTGAAACTGAGTTTCGACAACGTGACGATGGTCCTCAATCTGATCGATCGTGTCACTGGCGACGATCGTTTCATCGACATCCGTAACCGGAGACCAAAACACCGGACCTTGACCACGATCGAACGGGCTACGGAGGCCGCTCGCGCCCGCACGGCGGAAGAGCGTCAGAAACTCCAGGAAGCCTATAACCAGATCGAGAAGGAAGAACGCGAGAAGCTTGAGCAGAGCGTCAAGAAGCTTGAAGAAGATATGAAGAAACAGAACATTAGTCTGGACGAGATCCTGCGGCGGGTCGCCATTGCCCAGGAACAGGGCGAACGACGACTCAATGCCAGAATGGAAGAGGAAAGGCAACGCCGGGATCGGGCGCTGGAACGGATCGAGACCGAATTGACCCTGTACGTGCGGCGGCTCCAGAACTTCTACAAGATGGTCTCGGTCGTCATCCCGCCGCTATTCCCGCTGGGGCTTGCCGTGATTGTCTTTGTCTGGCGAAGAGCACGGGAACTGGAAGGTGTACCAACGTCCCGTCGGGTTCGCAAAAAATGACTGTAGTAAATGCCATCTGAAAGAGCGGTGTTTTAATCGGGTTATTGAGTCAAGAGCATAATCGTATTCGTGGCTGGGCTGACTTCACGTAGGAAATATTGGACGCCCATCCGTGAAACGAGGAGATAGACGACGATGAACGAAACGAAAAAGACGTTTACCTTTGTCGCGGTCGCTACGGTGGTTGTCCTGATAGCCTGGTGGACCCGGTACACCCCGCCCGTCACCACGACCGGTGATATGCGAGGGAAGTCGCTGTTTCCTACTTTTACGGACGCACTGGCTGCAACGAGCCTGGAGATCTTTGAATATGATCCCACCACGGTGAAGATCAAGAACTTCAAAGTGGCTCAGATCAATAATCGCTGGAGTATCCCGAGCCACGAGAATTACCCGGCGGATGCCAAAGAACATCTCGCACAAGCCGCGACAAGCCTGATCGGTTTGACTGTCCTGGATGTCGCCAGTGAATCACCGAGTCAGGAAGAGGTGGCCCTTTACGGCGTCGTTGAACCGGAAGAGAACACCATCAAGAGCAGCACCCGCGGCATTGGAAAGAGAGTAATCTTCCGCGATCGGGATGATAAGGTCCTGGCAGACCTCATCATTGGGAACAAGGTTCCCGACAAAGAAGAACTGCGCTATGTTCGTATCAAGGGCCAAGACCCCGTTTATGTGGTGAAATTGTCTGATGATAAGTTCTCCGGCGAATTCGGCGACTGGATCGAAAAGGACCTGCTGAAACTCAATCCGTGGGACATCAAGGACGTCCAGATCCATGATTATTCATTCGATTCAGTGACGGGAACGCTTGCCCCACGCTCGCAGATGGTGTTGGCGTATGACGACCTGGGCAATCCCCGCTGGAAGCTGATCCAGAATCTGGTGTTCGATGGCGATCAGGGGACGTGGAAACCTCAATCCCTCGCCGAAAACGAGGAGCTTGACACGAGTAAATTGGATTCGATGCGGACCGCCCTGGACGACCTGAAGATCGTTGATGTCCGCCGAAAGCCGGAAGGAATCAGCGCTTCCCTGAGCGCCGATGGTACATTGGCAGCCAATCGTGAGACAGCCAATTCACTGGCCCAGGCGGGGTTCTATCTAGCCTCGGCAAAACAGTTTTACAGTATCTTTCCGATGATCGGAAAGCGAGAGTTGAAGCCCAACGATGTCGAAGTCGTCTCCAGCGAAGGCGAGGTCCGTGTTGGAATGAAAGACGGCGTTCGCTATCTCCTCCGGTTTGGGCAGGTCGTCGCAGGAGGCTCTTCCGCAAAGGAAGGAGAAGGTGGCGCAGGGGTTAACCGTTACCTCTTTGTGATGGCAGAATTCGATCCCGAGCTGATCCCCAAACCGGAATTGCAGCCTCTGCCAGAAGTTCCCCAAGACAACCAGTCGCCAGCAACAACGAGCACCAGCGAGAAACAATCGACGGTTATCGAAGAAGGTCAGTCGGCGACAACCGTGACCCAAAGCCCAGCCCCGGCAGAGCAGCCCTCCAATTCAGGTCAGGCAGCACCGGCAGCATCGGGCGAAAAGAAAGAGGATGCTCAACCCAAGAAGCCCGAAGACATCAAGGCCGAACGTGAACGGATCGAGAAAGAGAATAAACGAAAGCAAGACGAATACGAGGAGAAATTGAAAAAAGGTCAGGAACGGGTTAAGGAACTGAACGCCCGGTTCGCCGATTGGTACTACATCATTTCTGATGACGTTTATCGCAAGATTCATCTCGGTGTGAGCGATATCGTCAAGAAGAAAGAGACGCAGGAGGAAAAGAAGACGGACTCGAGCACTCCGGCCCCTTCGGAACAGGAAAAGAAACCTGCAGAACCTGCGGCGAGCACCCCGATGCCCCAGGGGACGGAACAGTCGCCGCAAGCGGCCAAGCCGGAGGAAACCCCACCGGCTCCGACCCCGCCGCCGGCTGAATCTCAGTCGCCGGCGCCGGCAGAGCCTCCGGCCACAGGCGCAACTCAGCCATCTGGGCCGCCGACGGGCGACGCCGGTTCGCCTCAACCTATGCCCCAGCAATAGCATTTGTTTGCGACATCGCCTAGCGAGAAATGGAAGGCGTTGGATGTGTTCCAACGCCTTTTTTGTTTCTGAATTCTCCGTGCGGAACTGAAGTGGCTCAAGTCTTTTCTTGACAAGGCAAACGTTCATCTCCATAATAGTGTACTTGTGTACACATACCGTCCAGGCAAAAAGGAGCAACGCAATGGGGCTTAACACAATGATGGCAGAATTCGCAGGCCAGATTGCAACTGAATTGGATGAGTTTTGTCGTTCGACGCTTGATCGCGCTCAAGTCGAGCCTCGTCCCGATGATATCTTTGCCCTCGCGGACCGTTTGGGGATAGAAATCGTCGTTGATCACAGGGCATCGCAGCGGGCAAGGTGTGTTCGACTCCGGCGGGGGGCGCAGTCCCGTTGGCTTCTTGTACTCCAAAGCGACGCCCGCCCGGAAAGACTCCAGTGGGCCGCAGCTCATGAATTGGGGGAAACCCTTGCGGGTGAGGCTGCCAGCAAACTGGGATGGGATATCGACGATATCCAACCCGACGTGCGGGAGTGGCTGGCCAACGAGATTGCGAAGCGACTCCTCTTGCCTTTCCCGCAGTTTGTCACCGATGGGACCAATCTTGGGTGGGATCTCCTCCAGCTTAAGGGGCTGTATCCGAACGTGAGCCACGAGGTGATTGCCCGACGTATGCTCGACGCACCACCGCCTGTGACGATCACGATTTTTGACAACGGAAGGTTGTATTGGCGAAAAAGCAATCAACTCATGCTTTCGCCGACCCTAAATCAGCAGGAAAGAAGGTGTTGGCAGGCCGCCCACGAGAGTGGCGAAACGGCACGCTACGAAGACCCTCGCCAATCAATCGCCTGCTGGGCCGTCCACGAAGATGGCTGGCGGCGTGAAATCATGCGAACTCAGGCCGCATGGATTGAGTGGTAACCTGTCAAGGCGTTTGGCCGTGTTTGGCCAAACGCCTTTGAGCCGGACGATTCGGTACCCTGGGCCCCCCCTTATTCCGCAAAACTGAGTTTTTTTTGGCTTCGGAGCAATTATCATAGAAGGTAGTGAGAACTTGGGGGGAATAGGCGCACTATGCTGCAGCGACGGCCCTGATCGGGTCGTTGCTCGTTGATCTTATGGCCGAAAAGCTTGAGGACACGAATGCTGGTGACATGTTCACAGGACTCAGCAATTCGAGGCGGAACGATGATTCAATTATCGCATGAAACAAAACTCGGAGTTCACCGGGGACTTATCGCGTCGGTGCTCATTTTGGTTCTCGCATCGCCAGTCGGGGCTACCGCGCCCGATTTGCTTCACCCCCAGCAGTTGTCGCCTTACGGTCTGGAGGTTGCCTGGTTTAATCAGGTTCAACTTGATCCTGCGGTCGGACGTGTCACGGAGTGGCTCCTCGATCGGGGGACACTGTTCGTTGTCACAGATACGGCCTTGCTGCAAGCGTTTGATGCAGAGACAGGGCAATCCCTCTGGGCGACACCGGTGGGACGGCGGGACCTCCTTACATTGAAACCCACCGCGGGGGAACATCTGGTGGCGGTCGTCAATGGAAGCACGATTTACGTTTTGAATCGCCATACGGGCGTTATCCTGTGGAAACGGCAAACGGAGGGCGCGATTGGGGCGGGGCCGGCCCTCAGCCCAACTCATGTTTATGTCCCGTTGATTCGGGGAAAAATCGAGTCGTACCGCTTGGAGTGGGCCGATCTGGATACTGCGGTGGCCGCCGGGGCGGCAGAAAAACCGCAGGAACAGGCCCCTGCCACCGCAGCGACACCAGCTCCGGGAACCCCGGCCCCTGCGCAAGCCACTGGTACTCCTCCTGTTCAACCCGTGACGCCTGTGTCCTCTAAGCCCATCGCCAAGGAGGAGTTGCGTCTGTCCACTGAACAGCGACCTGGCCATTTTGTGATGTCCTGGGGGAGGGCACTCGTTGAACCAAGACTGACGTTTGCCGATCGAAATCGGGAACGCTTGGCCTGGCCTACGGATCAGGGGTTGCTCTTCGTCGGTGAACTGGATGTCCGTTCTGAATTGCGGTTTTCTGTCAATTACTTCCTGCAAATCAGTGGTGGCGATATCGTGGCGCCGCCATGTGTTCGCCCGGGCGACCCAGCAAACCCCATGGATCCCCAGCGAATGCTCTATGTGACGGCGACAAATGGTTTTGTCTATGCCCTGCGGGAATGGGATGGGAAGCTATTGTGGCGGTTTTCGTCGGGTGAGCCGATCAATCAATCCCCGGCACTCATCGACAACGATTTGTACGTCACAACCCAGACGGGGGGATTGTATCGCTTAAACGCCGTCTCTGGTGATCTTGTTTGGTTCGCCAGAGATTTGCGCCGTTTTGTGGCAGCAAGCGACCAGCGGGTTTATGCTGTCGATGGTCTCAATCATTTGGTGATTCTGGATCAGCAGACCGGTTCTCGAATCGGACAACTGGATCTGTCGCGGTATCCGCTTCGGTATATGAACTCCGAGACCGATCGCATCTACCTGGCCAACGAAACGGGGTTGATCCAGTGCTTACGAGAGACCCGCTTGCCCAAGCCGATCAAGCACGTTGTACCCATGGTGATACCTGCGAAACCAACGGACTCCCAGGAAGTCTGAGGGAGCCCAACCGCCGGGGGCACCGACAGAGGCGCAGCCTCAACAGCCAGCCCAGGCGCCGGGAGAGAATCCTTTTCAATGAAGCGGCAATTCGCGCGGTCGTCGCACACCTCGGCAACATGCAGCCGGGGGCACGTCACAGCAACGGTCGGTACGTTTGTGAAGCGTCACTGCGTTCTCACCGCCCTTGTTCAAAATGGGCCGGGGTGAAACCCGGTCACTTTGGCAGAGGGAGTCGAAGCACGCATTCTGAATGCTCATCAGTCCTCGGATGATTCAGTAGTGAATTCCGTGATGCTGAGATCGCTGATCTGAACAGAACGGACTGTCTCGCCACCGAAAACACGGTTAACTCTGGTGACAATTTTCCGACTCAACAGATCGGCATCAGAAAGCTCTGTGAGAGTGCTGGCACGCACCGTCACCAGAATCTCATCACGGATGGCATACCCTGTCCGTCTGATGAACGTCTCGAACTCCGCTTGTTCAGAATAAGGCATGACAGCATGAAGCTGAAAATCAACACTGCGCACCTGGCCCGAGATAGGGTCGTAGGTCCGAACTGCAAATCTCCCAAAATCGGCCACCCCTTCGCCTTTCCAGGTGGCTGCGGGGGGAACATCTGTGGTCTCTTTGCCAAAACTCTCGTTGACGCCAATTTTCTCCAACCAACTCATCCAGTGACTCTTGGAACTGGCAACCATCCCGATCAAGAAGACCGGCGATAGGGCGAGAACCAAGAGGAGAACTTCACCTAAGCTCTGGATGGAGAAGAAACGTGCCCTCCGGGTAGCAGGTTTTTTATCTGGGGCTGCCACCGATGGTGTCGAAGGTTGTCCACTCTTTCGACGAGCGTCCACGGGAAAGCCTCGAAAAGAAAACAAAGAGTCCGAATGATGACTTCGCAAACGCACAGGTGTCTTGTCAAATCTTAGCTCATAAACTTGTGCCGTTTTGTATCGTTTCCATAGATTTTGCAAAAGGCTCGGCCACGTGATTTAGGCGCACACTACCATTGGACCACGATCTAGCACGACCACGATTGGGTAGCGCGAATAGCTAGACCTCAGGAGGGTCAATTCATGAATTGCCCTCACCGTTTTCGGACAATGAATTGTCCGATCTCACCGCTGGCGCTATTTGGAACGAAAAGAGCGAAATTAACACTCGTATCCAGGCGGCCGTTCGTAGAGCTTTTTCCGTGTCGCCCATAGTCCTGCCGACGGCGTGGGAATGAAGTACACCTTCTCCCCGTCCGGGGTGGTATTCCACCCCTCGCGCATTTTATCAGGTGGATAGCGCCGGAGAGTCTCTTTCAGGTCGGCATACCGAAAGTTCACGCCTTCGATCTCCTCTTTCGTGAGGTGTCCCGGCGCGTAGGTGATGGTGAATCGCCCTTCTGAAGAACCATGGATTAGATGTGCCGTGGCGTGGGCTAAGTCCTGTAGGTCCCGGTTTTGCCGATACAACTCCATGACTCGCCGCGTGCCAACATAGCCATATTTGCGGATCACCCGATCGACTTCTTCCTGTTCGCCGAACCTCTTTAGTCCCGGGGCAATAATGATCAGTTCTCCCCCGTCGGCCATGACCATGCGAGTTCGATAAATGGCCTTGTTAGCAACCCAGGTGCTGACAAACTCGTCTTCCTGCATTACGCACACAACCTTTTGCAGCGGCTCGTCGAAGACCTTGATGTTTTCTTCCCGGGATTGGCGTGCAGCCATGAGATATGTTTCCACGTCGTCGCCAACATAGATGCCCGTATGAACAAGCCGGTCTTCAGGATCGCGGGCCATGACAATCTGGATATAAAAATCTGGCAACGAACCCAGAAAATCTTTCTCGGCCTTGTTGTAGCACGCGCGGACCGGCGTGATGAGTGTGCCCAAATTGTTCTCAATGCCACAGCAAGCTGCCGCGATATGTGAGGCACAGATTGTTGCCTTCCCCGCCAGGCCAATAAAGTAATTCTTGTTGTGGTTGGCGAACCCCAAAACCTCGTGAGGCACAACATGACCGATGTTGATCACCAGATCCCATGGTTCATTCATCAACATACTATTCAACTCAATGGGGATCGGCCAATCCGCGGCGCCGTGGGTGACTTCCTGAACAAAATCGGCTGGCACCTCCCCCAGTCGCATCACCGTGTCGATCCAGTGATGGGCATGGATTCGTTCATGGGGAATTGAACCGAACATCCTCGCATTCTGTTCGCGACTGTGCGGTTCATGTTGACCGAGCGTCGGGATGACATGGACATCGGCATCTCGTGACAGAATCCGGTAGATGATTTCTGTCATTCGTCCGGCGCCCGAATGCATCCGGGTAATGTCTGGCGGCAAAAGAAGGACACGTTTCGGATGGCGACAAATCCTTTGTCGTGCCTCATCGACCGCACGGACCATCAACTCCTCGATTTTCTGCCAATCGATATGAGAAGATCGCTCGAAAAACCACACCATGGATAACCTCTTACTGAAGATCTGCGGTTAGGTGTCTTCCAATCGTCTCGAATGGGTCATGTTTTGCTCTGCGTTTCCCGCGCGAACGGCAGTTGCCACCATCACGGCCGTGTGCAAAACACGCATTATCGACGATCTGAGATTTTTTTTGGAGAGTGTCCCCGCCCAGATATTTCACCTTCGCGCTCTGCCAGTCACACGTTTGATTGGAAGCGGTGACGACTTCGGTCAGTTATAAAAACGGCGGGTTTGCGGTAGAATGCGGGAAGTACGCCTCGAGGTTGATGCGATCACCTTGGCCACCTCGCAACTGGGGAAATCGAGAGTCGCACCATTTGTCACCTCGTGGATCATCATGTGCGAAGCCACGCTGTGTTGAGCTATCCAACCGAGAAATGAGCCAGACACACCGGATAGGCGACTTTTCCGGGGCTGACCCTACGGAGAGACGAAAAGACATTAAAGAACGGGCTGGGAAGGATGATCAAGGAGTTGTCGTTCGATGAAGCGAAGTGAGAAAACGGCCCCTCACGAAGTGATCCTGGGCTACCTGAACTTCTCACAAGGGGTTCGGGACCCGCAATTCTTTGCGGCCTGGAATCAACTCTGGACGCTTTCTGATCTGGAGTTTCTTCGGCGGTCAGACGGAGAAACGGAAAATGGGCAAAAATTGGAATCACTGAAAGACTATCTTGAGGCTCAGTTGAAAGGCCTGCGGGATACGAATCCCGCCTTTTCCGACACGTCACAAGCCGAGTTTGTTTTGCAGGTTCTGTTCGGTGACCTGATTCCGGGATACCGCGAGTTTCATCGGGACCTGTTGGCACACCTGAGCCTCGACGATTACTGCCACCCGTTCCTCCTGGCCCGATTTTGCGAGGCCATTCTGGCCGAGATGTCGGAATCTGAACTCGATGAGGACGCAAACAATGCACAACTGATTGCTGCCACGATCAAGCGCTTGAACGACTATCTCGGATATCGCCCCGTCCCGACTCTGGAAGGGGAAAAACGTCATAAGCCCTATGAGCACGAATTTGTTTGCCCCATTCCGCTTTGGATCCGCGGGGCCGGGGCCGCGGCGGGGCCTTATCAACGACTGATCGAGATGGCAGTCGATATCTTAGAACACACATCTGCCGAATTGTGCCGCGCAAGTTTTTTTGACCTGAAGCAACTGGAAGAAATCGTGCTTGATCCCCGGGGCTACGACATGGAACACCCCGTGCATCAGCGGCCAAACTATCTGTATGGTCTGTGGGATTCCCGAAAACTGAATTCACGAGGTTATTACTGCCGCTTTGTGATCCACGATGTCCAATTGCAGGGGATCCTGAGTCGCGTCATGGAGGGCGAACCGCCTGAGTTTGAGGAGCGTCTTTTCGAAGGTGCTGCGGTCCTGGCGGGGACAATCCTGATGGCATCAGGAATCTCGGGAGATCGTCCCGGGGCTATCTTGTCCAGCGTCCAAATTGACAAGTGGTTGCAGGGAATCGCGGTCGTCCGCGATCAGTTTTACGTCGAACTCCTGGACAAATGCACAGGTCAAAGACGCGAGCGATTGGAAGACGAGATGCGGCGGCTGCGGCAACCATTTGGAGCGACGCGACAGGGGCTGAATCAAAAGCTGGCGGCTCATCGCTCTCAGGAACTGTACGCCATCGCGCTGGCCAATTGCTTTGCCAAAATGGGGGCTGTGCAAGAGGCCCGTCACTGGATGAGGCAAATCCACTCCGGTGCGGCTCGGATTCGTTGTGAGATCCGGTGTCGGCTCAGCGAGTGTGAATGGTTGATCCACAACAATCGACGGACCGAAGCCTTGCAAACAATCTCCGGCGTTATCGACCTCATCCATCGAGGAATTGAATGCGGTGCCTTGATCGATCCCTGGTGTATCCTGGGATTTGGTGGCTTTTTCCCCATTTTTGAGCACACCCGGGAAGGGATCTTTGATCACCGCGTGGAGCAGCTTGTGAGCCTGGTCCGTTTGACATTCCAACGATTGGCGGCCCTGCGGCGCTCCGCGGCAGCCTCGAGCGATGATACCGTCGATGAAGAAACAGCCAGGCTCACGTCGGAGCTTGCCGATTGGTGGGATCAGTTTGCGACAACAGCCGTCTCGGACGTCAATAGTTTTCTCGGCCGTGACGAATGCACGGCCTCAACAGTGGTCAGTCGCATTCTCAAGAGCTGGCGAAAAGAACCCGAGGCCGCACAAAGCGTGTCGTTTTGGAAACAGCATGCGGAATCCCTCGGATCGGCGACCAGTTACGCCCTGCTGGTCGAGACGCTCCTTCAGCATCACGACCCCACTGCTGCCATGGCACTTCTGGTTGACTGGGCGAGTCGGGCCGAACAGGTCGGACTGGGAGTCGGCGAACAATCATTTCAGGTGATTGCGTTGCGGTGGTTTCAGGCAATTTGGGCAGCACAAAAGGACATCAAAGATCGCTGGAAATGGACGCAGAAGTTCATCGACTACCTGGAAGCCAATTGCGAATCGCTTTTTCAGGTGCGTCATCTCTCGGAGCTTCTCAAACAAGCCGGCGCGCCGCCTTCTCATGCAGAAAACGGTGAAAATGCCGAGGAGGACGTGTTGAGTGCGGCTTATGAGGGGGTGATCTTCCGGGACAGTGCCGCCGATGGCCACGAAGGCGCCACCTTGGACGATGAGGTTTCCGATTTCGAGCTTTCGTCCTTGTTCGGTGAGATCTCCGACCGATGCAACTTCTTGAGTGCGACGACCTTGATTCGTTACGATGCCCTCCTCGCGTCGTTCCGTGCCATTTCCGAGTTGCCCGATGCATCGACCATGCTGGTGACATGGTACAGGTACGTCCGGGAGGCAGAAGAACGCCTGTTGCAACTGGCTGAGGAGATCTGGCGCTATCCTCTGGCGCCGCCGCTCCCCAATCCGGAAAGCATGATGGAGTTCGAACGGCGCCGTCAGATCCGTGATTCACTCGTGGAGCGAATTATTCACACCGCCATGGACGTCCTCAGCCTGCGGTATCTGATCCGCGCTGTCATGGCCCCTGAAATCTCTGAAGGTCCGCAGGAAGAGCCTCAATGGGAAGGCTATTACCCCCAGCTTTTGCGGGCAGTCTTATATGGGGATGAACCGACATTTCATGAATTGATGGAATCCTTTCCCAAGATCATCGCGACCCGTCCCATTCTTTACTATTCCCTTGTACGAGGCGGTCATCCACGAATGTACTTCGCTGCTCGAGGAACCCACCGTGCTCTGGGCTTGATGGCTTATCTCATGGCTCGGGCAGGCTGGGCACGTGCCACAATCGGGGTTTTAAGCCTGGTCAAGGCGGCAGAACAGCGACAATCGGAGGGTGGGGGAAAGGTCTCTGAAATCGAACACCTTTTTGAGGCCGTTGCTGAGGGAATTTTCACCTCACTCATCTTCGCCGAACACAACGGACGGCAACCTCAGCATGGACAACTGTCAGTGCGCGAAGCCCAGGAAATGGTGGAAAGTCTGCAAGCCGTTTGTCAGGTCCTGGCAGACATTTGGGCCACGATCAGTCACGAGATCTACCTGTCCACGGTGGAAACCAGTCCTTTCCAGCGATCCTGGCAAGACATCCGCCAGTTCATCCGCAACTTTGGTCAGGAGATTTTTACCCCCATGTTCATGGCGCATGCAAACCTTCGCGCCATAGCGGGCATGGGAACCCATCACTGGCTGAAAATGGTTAAGGACTCCGGCGAGGCACAATGGTCGCGACTGGTGGAAGCCCTTGAGACCGAGGAGTTAAATCCCAAAAAAGCAGCAGACTACCTTCGCATGATCATCGAGGCGGTTCTCGAGAACTATGAGGACTACCTTGATTACAACAGCATGACGACCCAGTCAGACTACGGACAGAACTTGCATATTTTGCTCGATTTTCTCAGACTCAAGTGCGAGCATCAAAGGCGCCACTGGATGCTGAAACCCTTCTTCCTGGCCCACCGATCTCTGATCGCTTTTCAGTTGTGGGACATCGCCGAGATATGGGAAGAAAGCGTTCAATCGCATTTCCAGGGCTGGTCTGAGGTTTTCGTTAAGAAGTATGAGCGGATTCGTAAATCTCATGGCATTCATCTGCCGGGGTTATATGAGCTACTGAGAAATGGTTTTGGCTTTCCCCTTGCGATGCAGCATGTCCTCGGACTCATTCAGCCAGCCATTCAGGAGATTGAGGCCGGTCAACCCGGTCCGAGTTTTGCCAGGCTTGCCGAAAGAATTCGATCTTTCGGGACCTTTCATGTCCGGTATGGTTTTCAGCGCCCGGAATGGATCGACGACTTGGAAAACGCCATCGACCGTGCGCAGCTAAACCTGGAGATCCTGGACCGTCCCTGGGAATGGTTGCGGACTTCGTGGGAAAAGACCGGTGGGGTTTCTCGGCAAAGGACGGAGATCGTGAGGGAGGTCGTCGAATGGGGACGCCTCACCCGACGAAACTTCCAAATTCTCTTCGGTCCACCTGAGGAAGATCATTCCAAATAGCAACTTGCAAAAGGCTTCTTTTTTCATGACATGTTTTCCCGGATCCCTTGAAACACCTGGAGCCAATGCCGATTCAGATCACAAGTCTTCAGAATCCGCATGTCAAAGCAGCGGCTGCCCTGCGAGAGGCTCGTGAGAGGCGTCGCCGTCACCGGATCATTATTGACGGTGTTCGTGAAATCCAACGGGCGTTTGAGTCAGGGGTTGTGTTCAAAGAGGTCTTTTTCTGTCCCGCGATGATCACGCCAGACGCCGAGCAATTGTTAAAGCAGGTTTCGACTCCTCCCACAGAGTTGTTTGAGGTCACATCGCGCGTCTTCGAAAAGCTAAATTTTGGGGAACGACAGGACGGAATCGTTGCTGTCGCGGAAGCCCCGCAGCGAACACTTACTGACCTTGAAAGCCAAATTGGAACACCCCTTATCGCCATTCTGGAAGGCATCGAGAAGCCGGGCAACGTCGGGGCCATCATTCGCACGGCCGATGGCGCCGGACTCAGCGGTGTGATTACCGCGGATCTGCGAACGGATCTTTATAACCCGAACGCCATTCGCGCCAGCCTAGGGACGATCTTCTCGATGACGGTCCTCAGCTTAGAAGGCCACGAAGCCCGGAAGTGGGCACGGGAGCACGGTCTCCAGCTCATTGCTGCGAAGGTGGAGGGCGAAATCCCGTACCATCGTGTTGATTTTACTCGCCCTACAGCGATTATCCTCGGAAATGAAGCCAGCGGTTTGACGGCAATCTGGGACGAGCCAGATGTGATCGGCGTCAGTATCCCGATGCTGGGCAAGGCGGACAGTCTCAATGTCTCCGTTGCGGCAGCAATCCTCTTCTATGAAGCCCAGCGCCAGCGCGGTTTTCCCATCCGCGAGCAAATTCGCCACTGACAGTGCGAACCAGCCTCAAGAGTTCGTCCTCACTTGAGACTGCTCAGGACAATCGCAAACAGCGTCAAAGCAATGCCGATCCCCACTGGCATATTGAGGGCTTCACTGAAGATGACCCAACCGGCGACGGCGGCCATGGCGGCCTGAGACGACGTGAGAAGATTGGCACGTGCAACGGGTGTCCATTGCAACCCCCTGGTCAGCGTCCAAAATCCGGCCAGGTTGAGAAGTCCTGAGACAACCATCCACAGCCAGTGTTCACCTGCGGTGTGAAAGGCAATTTCCAAACCATGGCGCCAGAGCGTCATTGGTCCCATGGTGATCACTCCCATGCCGGTCACCAAGACGAGGACAAACCAACCTGATGTCCCTGTCGTCGTAACCCGCCGAATCACAACGGTCAACCAGCCGTAAATGAATCCGGCCAAGGCACACAGTCCGATTGCCATTGCGACCTGCCAGGGGGAAGTCTTCGCCAAGGGATTCCCCAGCCCATTGGCTCCCCATTGGAGAACACTGATTCCGACGACCAGAAGCAGAATAGCCAGGAATGTTCTGAGTGAGACTCGTTCGGCCAGTAAAAAACGTCCCAGAATTGCCGCGGTCGTAAGGTTGACAGCCAGTGATACCGGCACCGCGATGGCGATGCCCACCGTGCCGAAGGCCCAGATCATCCCAAGGTTGCCCACCACTTGAGTGGGAATCCCCGCAGCGATGATCGCCAGCGTATGACCCCGGGAGGGTAACTGAATTCGTCCCCGCATGACCTGCCAGGTAAGCCACGGACCAACAACGAGGACTGTGATCGATTCTTTGACAAAGAGGACCCAAAGCGGATCAGCGGCGTCGCCCGGTTCCGCCAATCGCCGCAGGGCCATATTTGTCCCCGCATAGAACATGGCTGCCGCAAGACAGAGGAACGGACCAAGCGTGGTCGGACCAAGCGTTTGCCTCTGCGAGCCTCGTTCCTTGGCAACTCGTTGAGTCGTAACTTCGGTTAATGACATAAGACACAATCCTACGTAATCAGACACGAAACAATCATTCTATCAAAAAATCCCCTCCTTATTGGTGAAATCCTGCTAGAATAATAAATCGTCGTGGCAATGGTTTGATTAGAAAGACAAATGCGGGAAAATGAAAAGTAGCGGAACACGTTTGAATGTGCACGGGCAAATAACCCATGTGATTGAAGAATAAGATTCACGGAAGGTCTTAAAACGAAGCACTTACGGCTGTCGGAATTCGGATGTCAATTTTTGAAATAACTCCAGCCATGCCGCCGTAATATGTGCCGCCAATTCCTTCGATTGCCGCAATTCATCCGGTGGAACACCCCAGTAGAAACCGATCCATCCCGTAGCCGATTGCCGCGAGGCTCTCAAAAACTCTGTCAATTCCTGCGTACTGCACCGCAAAGGGAATGTCTCTTCGATCACGACCGGGCGTCCGACTGCGAAGTGGGAAAGGATTTGCAAAGAAACATCGATCGCTTTCGATTCCGGGTAGATGTGTGTGGCAATGAAATCCAGCGGCGGTGTGAGTTCGCCTGGGACGAAACCTGACCAGGCATCGGCGCGATCTTTCGTGCCGGGTAAAAGGCCTATGGTCACAAGCGCCTCTGGGTCATGCTTTCGGATGGCCGCAACGAGTTGCGTGGCCCATTGGCGGGCGATTTCATTCCGCGGTCGTCCCCGAGGGTCAAGCGTAATCCTCTGAACAAAATACTTGCCGCCCAAAGCGGCATCGACGAGCCAATCACCTTCCTTGCGTTTATCCACCGGAACCACGGGTTCATTCATAAGGTCGTAACAGAACCCTGCGGGGCGACCTGCACCGGCTTTTGCGATCGTCGCCCAGAAAAAGGCCTGTGCCTTCCAGCGACCCTCCTCATCGAGGGCATCGTACCATTGGGGCACGTCCTGACGGTGGTAACAGCCCAGGCCGGTAACGTCCAGATAAAGGCCAACCTTCTCCGCCAACTCAAAAAGCTGTTTCAGCCTTTCCACATTCGTTTCATTGGCACGGTCAGGGGCCTCCAGGAACCTTGCCACTTGAAGGTGAACTCGGACCACATTGGCCCCGAGGGCCTTCATCTCCTGAAAATCGCCCACAATACGATCCCAATCGGAGTGCCAGTAGTCTTCGAGGAGCTGGCCCTTGGCATCGTGGTCGTAATTAAAGCCCCAGGGGACAAACTGACGCCCCGAGGGAACGAGCACGAACCTTCGGCCGTCCTCTGAAACCTTGATGCGTTCCAACGGTGCGGAATGACTGTCTTGCTCGGCGCTATTTGCCACAACGGGCGCCAGACATGCTGAGAACACGATCGCCCTCACGAAGCCCGAGGCCAGGCGAAGAAAACGTAGCGAAGATAGAAGATTCATAACCGCCTCCCACATTCGACCGCAACGCAATCAGATTGGCGTCGGTTAGCAAATCGGTGTATCGACCGAACAGAATCAGGCGACCTTTCTTACGCAGACGGTAGGGGCAATTCATGAATTGCCCCTACCACCTAACATCATGTTCTTCGGTGCCGTCGTGAAGGGACACGGGCGGCACTCTCAGCGAATTGCAAACTGCTGCTTGTCCGCTGATCTTCGGACAACCAGAGCAACTCGCCATCCGACGCACGGCTCAAACGTCACAAATACGGATGCACTTTTCGAGTGAAGCCAGGGCCGCTGCAGGCTCCGGATTGCTGGGCACGAATTCCTGGCCGACAAAGCCTTTGTACCCAGTCTCCACAATCGCCCGCATCACGGCGGGATAGTAAATCTCCTGCGTTTCGTCGATTTCGTGACGGCCTGGATTACCACCTGTGTGGAAGTGACCGATGTACTGGATGTTATCACGAATGGTCCGAATCAGGTCGCCTTCCATGATCTGCATGTGATAAATATCGTAGAGGAGCTTGAGATTCTCGGAGCCGATCCGTTTGCACAACTCGGCACCCCAGGCCGTGTGATCGCACATGTAGTCTTTGTGATTGACCTTGCTATTGAGTAACTCCATGACGAGAATCACTTTGTGCTTTTCCGCCAGACCAAGGATGCGTTTGAGTCCAATCTCACAGTTTTTTAGCCCCGTTTCATCATCCAGACCTGGTTCCCGATTACCGGAGAAACAAATCAAATTGGTAAAACCGGCCTCGGCCACGATGGGGATCATCTCTTCGTATTTTGCCACCAATTCATCATGGTTCTGGAGCTTATTGAACCCGCTCGTCAAGCTTGTTCCGGACGATACCATGGCACAGGTCAGCCCAAACTGCTTGATAACAGGAAAATCCTTGGGTCCCAATAACTCGATGGACTTGATCCCGATCTTCTTGCAGAACGCACAAAGGTCCTCCATGGGGACCTTCCCAAAACACCAGCGGGAGACGGAATGGTTAATATTCCCCTTCAGGGGTACTGGCGACTCTTCACCAACGGCGGTCAATCCCCGGGCGACCGACGCAGCGGCCAACGTCCCCGCCAGGGTTCCCATCACGGAACGACGTGTCAAACGAGCAGTCATGGTGCATCTCCTATCTTCTACAAATCGGCCTACCGCAATGCGTTGGCGGCAACTCGTTCTCCAGCGCCACCATCGTACGGGTCCACACAGCAATTGGAACGCAATCTGAAGCTGAGCGAACCTCCAAAAACCATCACTTACCCAGTGGTAGGGGTAATTCATGAATTGCCCCTACTGTTACTGGTCTAAGGGCGATCCGACTGCATTGTGGGACTGTTTACGAACAGACCAATTTTACACCACCAACGTGGTGACTCAAATAACCGATTCTTGGCAGGGTTTGAATCTGGCCTACGCATTTGGGCTGGCTTGTGCCAGTCTGCAAGTGGTCGGCATGATGGATGGATTGAGGGATAACCCTTTGAAGTATCGGCTTTAGCGCCGCTTTTGCGCCGAACCCTTAATTGTTTGCGAAGATTAGGCAATCGAAAAACGACGCCTCCACAGGTTCATGTCGCAATCGGAGGACGTTCTGACCAGCACCACAATCGTCAATCCGAATGGTTTTCCAACTGGTAGGGGCAATTCGTGAATTGCCCCTACGATTTTCCGACCGTGGGCGCTCCGATCGGCTTGTGAAGTTGTTTACCAGAAAATCCCAAAAATGAATGGAGACGATTCGCGAATCGTAAATCGCCCCTGCCGGTAAAGACAAAGACCTTCACAGACAGCGGGGCGACAACTCGGCACAGTCCGAAATATGTCTTACTTTTTTGACAAAAAAACCAACGACCGAAAATACGGAACATAGTAAACCCCACCGGTTTACCCGCCTGCGCCGCAATATCCCATGCGGAATCAAGATGCCCCCACTTTGGGCGGTTAGAAATTGGCCATCTTCAGAAAATGTCTTGCCCAAAGAAAGCCATATTGTGTATTCTTCCCGCGTTTTCAGTTAAATCTCGCAATGGCCTAAATTGTTACCGAGGACGTCCAGTGTGGTAGAACCCCAGCCAGTTTCACACGAAAGGATGGTCATACCACGGTGGTTCCCGATTGTTCTCACCGTGGGAGTCCTGCTGCTCAGCGGCTGCACAACCATGACAACGCAGTCGCTCAATGCGGAAGGTGTGCGACTCTATCAACAAGCCCGTTATCAGGAAGCCCTTCAGCACTTCGGACAGGCCATCATTTATGATCCGAATGATCCATCGGCTTATTACAACATCGCGGCCGTGTACCACCGCCTGAGGGACCTCTACCATCAACCAGAGGACGATTCGCGGGCAGAAACGTATTATCAATTGGCCCTGGCCAAGGACCCTAATCATGTCGCAGCCCGACGGGGACTTGCCGTGTTATTGACGGCACGGGGCCGTTCGCAGGAAGCGATCGCCATGCTTCAAGGTTGGGCGGCATCGTGGCCGCAATCGGCTGAGCCTCGCGTCGAGCTGGCCCGGCTGTATGAAGAGCTGGGAGATCGGACTCTGGCCCAAAAGACACTCCTCGAAGCCCTGGCTGTGGAACCCCGCAATATTCGTGCCCTCAATGCCCTGGGGCACCTTCGGGAGATCAGCGGCGAAAAGGAACTGGCGCTCGCCAATTACGAACAATCCCTGCAACTCAACCAAAAACAGCCAGAATTGGCCCTCCGTGTTTCGTCGTTGCGAAATGAGCTGCGACTGGCACAAACGGCATCACCTTCTCGCGCTTCGACGAATGCTTGGGTTCCAAACACGAGTCGTCTTCGATAACCCTGGCCCCCAATCGCCCAGTTGCCGTCCGATAAGAATCGACATTGACGAGCAACGCCCCACTCCGCTACCTTTCTCATCGGATGCAGGCGGAAAAATGACTCTTTGACGTTCGCGACCCATGCAAAAGTGTCCAACCCGAGGCGACAGAATGTTTTTCCGGGGACTCAGGATGGTACTGGTTCCAAGCCTTTTGTTGGGAGTCATTCTGCCGTTACAAGCAGCGGCGGAAACGGGGCTTCAACAAGCAGCCGGGAAAAGCACGGTTGTCTTGCTCCTTCGGAATCGGAATGTAATCGAGGGTGAACTCGTTGCCGAGGGCGACATCTATCGTATCCGTGTTTCCCAAGGGGAAATTTATATTCCGCGTCGGGAAGTCCTCGCCATTGCTGATTCGATCAAGACGCTTTACGAACAGGAACGATCGCGACTGTTTGGACACGAAGCCGAGCCACATCTGGAACTGGCGATCTGGTGCGCCGAGCACGGACTCAAAAGCGAAGCTTGGGCCGAGCTTTCCCAGGCTCGTGCGATCGATCCCCGCCATCCGGGCCTTCCCCTGGCCACTCGACGTGTGGAGATGGCCCTCATTCGAAGGAGTCAGTTATCTCAGTCCGGTGCGGCTCAGGGCACGACCTCCTCGACTGAAGTGTCTGGCCAAAATGGAGAATTGCTGCCAATCACGGAAAGAACGTCAGCAGACACGAACACCCTCGGTCTGCCAAAAGTCCCCGATGCAACTGCGCTCTTTCGTGGTTTACCCCAGGGAACGGGCGAACAGTTCGTTCGCGTGATCCAGCCGATCATCAATCACTACTGTGCCACGGCGGGGTGTCACGGCGGACCGAAGATGAATCCCCAACTCCGACTCCTGCGGATTCCCGAAAGCCGCCCGCCCCTGCGGGGAGAAATCGCTCAGAATCTCCAGGTTGTTCTCAGCTGGGTTGATTTCGATCAACCCGGGGCAAGCACGCTGTTGAAAGCTCCGCTTGAACCACACGGTGGATTACCCGCTCCCGTCTTTTCGGGGACCGACATGAAACAGTACCGTGAACTGGTGGATTGGGTTTACGCGGTCACACGCCGGCGGACACCCCCGCCACCGCCTGGTGAGGACCCAGGGGCTGAGAACCTTTCTGCTGGCGGCAGTGATCCGTCTGTGCCCCCATCTGGTGCTGCGGGGATTCAGCTCGACACGACTTTTCCTCTGGCCGATGGCGGTGTTCAACAGGCGGCACACGAATCACCCATGGAAGACCAAGGCTCGGGTGTCGTACCGGCAACGGGAGGGCAAGCCAGTCCACGGCCGGTCCCACAGCAAGCGACTGCGTTGGGATTTAGGGGCGACGGAATGGCCCAACAAAGCCCCCCGGTGATTTCTCCTGGGTCCTTCCTGCAATCGAACCCCGAGGCAATTCCCGCCATCCGTTGGACGTTTGAAGACCCGAAGGCTTTCCCTTCGCTTAAGCCTGCGGGAAATCTTGGACAGTAGCGGAAAAAGGCCTCGCCACAGGCTCAATGGCTCCGCAAGAATGTCGGGGTGGCAGCTGGCCCAGAGCCGTAGGGACAATTCATGAATGGTCCCTACCAGTCGGCGAAGAATTCACATTGGCCGTTCGGCGGTGTCACATCAGTGGCCGATTGCGACACAGAATCATAAAGTTGATGGCGGACAGTCAAACCTGATCGAGGTCCAATGAGATCTCACCAGATAGAACTTTCTCCATGAATTGCCGGTTGCTTTCCAGTAAGTCGCTGGCAGCGAAAGCGTCGTGAGGCTTCATCCAGAGGACTTCCGCCACCTCCTTCGGATTGGGGGTGATCGCTGCTTCAGGACTCAGACGGGCCTTCCACCAGATCAAATGAACACCCCACGGTGTCAAGCTCTCCCAAAGGGGCTGGACTGGTTCCACCTCAACCCCCAGTTCTTCCTGCAGCTCTCTGACAAGAGCCATTTCCTGGGTTTCCCCGGCTTCAATGGCCCCTCCCGGAAAACAGTATTTGCCAGGGGCCGCCACATTGTCGGAACGGCGAATGAGAAGCAACTTTCCTTCACGACCGATTACGGCCACCACTCCGCACTTGCGAATGGGAAGATTGTCATCACGGCAAACGACATGATTCACATTCGATCGACTTCCCGTATCATTGCCATCACTGTTGACCTGTATCATTTGGGATTCATCCGATTTTGAAAAATAACTGCCCAGATTAAGACGTGAAACGATAGATAACGATCTTGGCTGAGGCCAGATTGTTTCTCACTTGTCAGAAAAAGGATAAACTAAGCAGAGTTGTCATTCATAGCGGCGAGACATCGTTTCGATGTTCATCCCCCATCTCATGATAAACATAATCCATGGGTTCTGAGAATAATTCTTTTGACGCGAACGAACACGCGACCCAGGGCGAAGTTCCCTTGGTCCGCGGCTTCATTGTCTTCCTGGAATCTGGGATTCGTCAATTGCCCAACATTTTGCGGCGATTTGATACAAGCCGCTGCCGAATTCTCTCAATTCACGCAATCCCACAATGTGGGGCGGCGCTCGTGAAGATTGTCGTCAGCCATCCGGAAGAGGGTCGCGCCATTCTGGAAAGGGCCGGCCTTCCCATTTCTGATTACCAGTTGATTGGAGTCATCCTTCCTGATGGTGTTCAGCCGCTTCTTCGCGTGTATCTTCCTTTAGTTCAGGCAAATGTGACTGTTACAGCGACAAATATTGTCCCCTTACTCACCCGCAACAAGAATGCTGTGTTGTTAGAAGTCGATGCCATCGCGAGAGCAAGCGAAATCCTCCTGGCCCATGGTTTTCAGCTGATCGACGATGGGGTTCTCGCCCTTGAGTCGTCACCCTGAAATGATGGTCGAGACTAAAGAAACGGTGTTTTCGCGAGAATATGGGAGAATTGACGATGGCTGTCCGAGAATTACCTCCTTCTCCATTTCGCCTTGTAGCTTGTGTCGTGCTGAGTTTCTGGATTGCTCCCTTAATGGCGCGATCCGGACTGGCAGAAGAGTCAACAGCTATTCAGCCGAACGCTCACCAGTATTCACAGGTTGCCAGCGAAATCGAACAGCATTTCAGAAATCAAGTCCTGCCGTTTTGGTTTCCGAGGTGTGTGGACCAAGAGCACGGCGGCTTTCGACCACATTTCCGGAGTGACGGGAGCTTGGGCGGTAATAATGAGAAAACAATTGTCTTTCAATCACGGATGACCTGGGTGGCGGCCGAGGTTGCCCAACGGTATCCGGAACTCGCAGAGACTTACCGCAACTACGCCCGACATGGGTTAAAGTTTCTTCGAACCGTGATGTGGGACCAGGAACATGGCGGTTTTTACTGGGGGCTGACCGAAAATGGGCAGGTCACCCCAAATTACGGTCAGGAAAAGCACCTCTACGGGATTTCGTTTGGCCTTTATGCCGCAGCGAATGCTTACCGCGCCACAGGGGATGCCGACGCCCTGCAATTGGCGCAAGACACGTTCCACTGGCTTGAGAAGCACGCTTGGGATGGGAGTTCGGGTGGTTACTGGGAGGCCTTCGCCCGCGACGGAACGCCCATCGTTACGCCTCCCCCGCCGGGAAGCAATGGCCGGGCCAATCCTCAGCGTGATCTTTTGGGAACTCCTTACGGTTTCAAATCCATGAATAGTCACATCCATATTCTCGAAGCCATGACCGAACTCCATCGCGCTTGGCCAAACGAGGAGGTGACCAAACGGCTTCACGAAGTCTTTCTTGTTGTCCGGGACAAGATCGCCGTTGAACCCGGATGCCTCAACCTTTACTTCACGCCGGACTGGCGACCCGTCCCAGATCATGACTCTTTCGGCCATGATGTGGAAACAGCCTATCTCCTCCTCGAAGCGGCCGAACGTCTGCATATGACGGATGATCCAGCGACCATCGGGCGGGCCAAAAGTTTGGTCGATCACGCACTGGAGCATGGCTGGGATCATCGCCTGGGCGGATTCTATGACAAGGGAACGGCTTTTGGTCCCGCGTACGGGCTGGAAAAAATCTGGTGGACCCAGGCCGAGGGGCTTAATGCCCTCCTCCTGATGCATGAGCGTTTCGGCAACGAAGACCCTCGCTACTGGCCGGCGTTTATCAAGCAGTGGGAATTCATCAAGAAATATCAAATCGACGCAACGACGGGCGAGTGGTATGACACCGTCTCAGCGGAGGGGCAACCGCTCCCTAAAGACCTGGGGCATATCTGGAAAGCAGCTTATCACAATGGCAGGGCGCTGATGGAGTGTGGAGCACGTCTCCGGCGCCTCGCTGAAATGAGAACGCCCGAATGAGAATCGAAATTCCTCATTGACTGGGGCGATCGCTGTTAACGGAGACGGTCCAGGTACCCCATAGCGGCCGGGGGAAGCCCCATATTGGGGATTTTCTGTTCTTGCTTTTGACAGTTGACAGTTCGGGTGCATTTCACACTTTGTAACGTTCACTGGGCATGGGAGTAGGTGTTCACCCCCGTTTGGCGGGCCTGGTGGCGGAGCCAAAATGATCTCATCGGGGCTGAGTCGCTCAGGTAATCGGCCCGCAGC
>Ga0067045_1028303_pt1 | contig 36629 bp, 35 predicted proteins | sample TerdegcTABiofilm_FD_59184 | JGI IMG/M metagenome (GOLD analysis project Ga0067045, IMG submission 59184) | Combined Assembly of (Gp0054472, Gp0054536) Wastewater bioreactor microbial communities from Singapore -Terephthalate degrading...
AAACGCTTTTCCCTCGAAGCCCCCGCAAATGCGGGGAAAGAAAAGGGTGTGCGACTCATCAGCGTTGAAGATCGCCGGAACGGCGCTGGACCAGCAGGGATCGCTCCACGGCTTTCGTGTGGGCTCAACTGGTCTGTAGGCGGAGGGGTTGGGCGCGGCGTCGCCGAGATATTCGATGTGCACGCCGCCCCACCACATCACGCGCAGCATGGCGCGGCTGCGCCCGGCGGCGCGCACTTCTTCCACTGCGCGCGCGAGCTGCCAGATCAGCACCGGCCAGAAGAAGGGATGCACGAACGCGAAATATCGCGCGAGCGCAGGTTCTTTTCTGAGGCGGGCAAGACTGAACATCCGCCAAGGATACGCCCGGCACGGGAGGGGGTGGACAAGAATTGCGGAGATTTTTTGCAAGGTGTTGATTGTATTGGGGATGTTGAGCGCGGCTCGGGCGGAATTTGTTGGAGAAGCGGGGAGGCGCGTAGAGAGCGCCTGCTGCTGGCGCCTCAGCGGGGGTCGGAGTGGGAGGACGTTCACAAATGCGGCACCCATGGCCGCAATGAATCGTGAAACTGCCGTAATGTTGGCAATCGGGCGCCCCAGTCCTTTGTTTTCCTTGGCCTCAACAACAAGGAGGGCTTTTTCTATGACGCGAGCTGTGTTTGAACCTGTAACTGGACGGGCCGAGCCCCAACATGCTTCCCGGCTCATGGAAAAGGATAAGGCGATGACGACACTGGCGCTGGTAGATGACGACGAGAACATCGTGGCTTCGCTCAAGATGTTCTTCGAGGCAGAAGGCTATCAGGTGCGCGCCTATCATGATGGCGAGGCCGCCCTGCCCGCGCTGACCGACTCGCCACCCGACATCGCCATCCTCGACATCAAGATGCCGAAGATGGACGGGATGGAGCTGCTGCGCCGCCTGCGCCAGACTTCCGAGCTGCCGGTGATCTTCCTCACCTCCAAGGATGAGGAGATCGACGAGGTGATCGGCTTCAATATCGGCGCAGATGATTTCGTGCGCAAACCCTGCTCCAACCGCCTCCTGGCCGAGCGCGTGAAAGCCGTTCTGCGCCGGGCGCGCGGCGCCTCGGCTGTGCCCGAAGAAGGCGATGTGAAAGCCATCGTGCGCGGCAAGCTGGTGCTGGACCCCAACCGCCATGCCTGCACCTGGGATGGCAAGCCGGTGCGCCTGACAGTGACCGAGTTCCTGATCCTGCAGGCGCTCGCCGCCCGCCCCGGCTATGTGAAAAGCCGCGACCAGCTGATGGACGCTGCCTATGACGACCAGATCTATGTGGATGACCGCACCATCGACAGCCACATCAAGCGCCTTCGCAAGAAGTTCCGCGAAGTGACCGACGAGTTCGATGCGATCGAGACCCTCTATGGTGTCGGCTACCGCTATACCGAATAGGCCGCCTGCGGAGCTTTATATCGGCGGTGCAGCGGACGAGGCCTCACGCCTTGTGCTGGGCTATTCCGAAGCGCGCCGCCGATTGCTGGAGCCGAAAGGCTGGCAGGTCCGGTATTTCCCGCATTACCGCATTCCCGAGGCGCTGGCCTTTGCCCGCGCCATGGCGGGCGAAGGCCGGCCGCTGGGGCTGATCGGGCATAGCTGGGGCGCCGATGGCGCGTTGCGGCTGGCCCGGCGGCTGGAGACGGATGTGCTGCTGATCGGGGCTGACCCGGTGGCCAAGCCCGCCCTGCCCCTAGCGCTGTGGCAGGGGCGGCCGGAAGCGGCGCGGACCTTGGTGCATGTCGATGCCGTGGCCGAGGCGCGCGACCGGTCTGACCATGTGAAGACGATGGGATACCTGGCCGGGGGCGGCGTTCACCGGGCCTGGCGGGAGGCTGACCATATCATTCCGACGCGGCTCAACCATTGGAACTTTGCCGGGATGATGGCGGCGAAGGGCCCCGATGGACGCTCTGCCGAAGACTGGCTGGCGAGCCTGGTGGCCGCTTAGCCGCCGACGAGCCGGGAGAAATGCCAGGCCCAATTGGGCAGCGAAAAGGTGAGCGCGAGGAAGCCAAAGCCGATCAGCGCGCAGAGGGGGGAATAGAGGCGGCGGTTGAGCGTCAGGTAAGGTTGTTCCGGCGCGGCGCGCTCGAAGGCCGGCAGGATGCCGACAACCCCGCGCAGCAGGAAGATGGCCGACAGCAGCAGGCCAACGGGCACAAGCAGGAATTTCAGGCCCGTGAAGGTGGCCGCATAATGACCCATGATGAGAGCCGCTGCCGCGCCGCACAGCAGCAACACGCCCAGCAGCGCAACCGAGGCGCGTGATGGCAGGCGGGTTATACCCCTGCGGCCAACCACCGACCTGGCCAGCGACTGCTGATTGGGGAATGGAAATGACGCGCCTGCTGCCCATATCAAATGGAGCGCGCAAAGACAGCCGAGCACAAGTGCCAGCAGGGTGCCTAGCAAAGCGGCCACGGTTCTCCTCGTCAGCGCAGGCAGAATGACCTAATAATACATGCAGGTAGCGCTTGCCGCCAGTGCTGCGATTGAATAGCCAGATTGCCAGCTACGGCCCAGCCAGGAAAGAAAAAGATGTCCGACCCCGAAAACACCCTCCTTGTCGAAACCTCCAAGGGCAATGTTACCATTGAACTTCGCCCTGACCTGGCGCCGGGCCATGTGGCGCGGATCAAGGAACTCGCCCGTGAAGGGTTTTATGACGGCATCGTCTTCCACCGCGTGATTGCCGGTTTTATGGCACAGGTCGGCTGCCCGAAAGGCAACGGCACGGGCGGCTCCAAGAAGCCGGACCTGAAAGCCGAGTTCAATGCCGAGCCGCATGTGCGCGGCACCTGCTCGATGGCGCGCACCTCGGCGCCGCATTCGGCCAACAGCCAGTTCTTCATCTGCTTTGACGATGCCCGCTTCCTGGACCGCCAATATACGGTGTGGGGCAAGGTGACCGAAGGCATGGACATCATTGACCAGCTGGCCAAGGGCGAGCCGCCGCGCAATCCGGACCGTATCGTGAAGATGCGGGTAGCCGCCGACGCCTGATGTCGGACGGGGGACGCCAAGGGAAGAAGGCGGGGGACAAGAACGCCCCCAGCCGCAAGAACCAGAGGCGTGGCCCCACCCTCCTCGGCTCGCGCATTGCGCGGCTGATCTTTGCATCGAACCTGGCGGGCCTCGCCATCCTCATCGTCGGCGCCATGGTGCTGAACGAGATGCGGGCGGGCTTCGTCGTTTCCAAGAAGCAGGACCTGATCGCGCAGGCGCAGGTGTTCTCCGGGCTTCTGTCGGATGACGCGACCACGCCGGAGCCAGCGCTCAACCCGGAAGCAGCGCGTCTGGCCATTGCGCGCCTCAACCTGCCCGAACGCATCCGCGCGCGCATCTATACGCCGACCGGCGAGATGGTCGCCGACAGCTATTTCCTGTCTGATATGGTGGATGTGGCGGCGCTGCCGCCGCTGCGGGAACCGGGCTGGATTGCGCGGACGGGGCGGGATCTTTCCGAATGGGCGGGCGAAGTGTTCGGCGTATTCTCGCCGCGGCGCAGCTCTGAAGCGCTCCGTACACAAACCTTCGAGGAAGAATTCCGCGCTGCTGCCCTCGGCGAACAGGCGGCGAGCCAGCGTTTCTCCGACAGGGGGCAGCGGGTGATTTCCGTCTCCATGCCCATCCAGCGGGTGTCTGCGGTTGTCGGCGTGCTGGTGGTGGAAGGCAGCGACATTGACGAGATCATCCGCGCCGAGCGCGTGGCGCTGGTGCCGTTTGTGGGCGTGGCCGTTCTGATGGCGTTTGTGACCTCCATCCTGCTGACCATCGGGATTGCCCGGCCCATGCGGCGGCTGGCGATTGCGGCTGACCGGATCCGCGCAGGCTCCTCGGCGCGGATGGACATTCCGCAGTTGACGCGGCGGACCGACGAGATCGGCGACCTGGCGACCTCCCTGCAGGCCATGACCGAGGCGCTGATCGAGCGGATCGAGGCGAACGAGCAGTTTGCCGCCGATGTGGCGCATGAGCTGAAAAACCCGCTGACCTCCATCCGCTCTGCCGTGGAGACGCTGGAGCGGGTTCAGGACCCGGATGCAGCGGCGCGCCTGCGGGCAGTGATTGCCTCGGATGTAAAGCGGCTGGACCGTCTGATTACAGATATTTCCAATGCGTCCCGCCTGGAAGCGGAGATGACCCGCCTGCCGAGCGAAACCATCGACATCGCCCGTTTCGTGCGCGATGTGGTGCATACCTATGAGGGGCTTTCCGACAGCGCAGAGGCGGTGCATGTGGCCTTCACCGACGCAACGCTGGGCGCGCGCCTGCTGGTGCGCGGGCGCGAGGGGCCGCTGGGACAGGTGCTGCGCAATCTGATCGACAATGCCCGCTCTTTCTCCTCGCCAGGATCAAAAGTGGAAGTGACGCTGGAGCAGACCAATTACGGGCCGCGCACGGTGGCGCGCATCCTGGTGGAAGATTCCGGGCCCGGCATTCCCGAGGATAAGCTGGAGACGATCTTCAACCGTTTCTATACGGACCGCCCGAAAGGCACAGCCTTCGGCAACAATTCCGGGCTTGGCCTCTCTATCGTGAAACAAATCGTGGAGACCCATCGCGGCGAGGTCTGGGCCAGCAACAAGCCCGGCGGCGGCGCACGGTTTACGGTAGACCTTCCGGCGATCTGACGCGTCAGCCGACGCGCAGGCGCGGGCGATAACCCAGCCGCCCGGCAAGACGCTCAAGCCGCGCAGCCAGAGGCCGGGTGAGATAGGCGGCTGCCTGAGGCCGCGAGGCGAGCCAGCCAGCCGCCTTCGGCAGATTCTTTGCTCTCATGGCCATGGCAAAGCCTTCGAAGGCCTCGGCAGTCTTCAGGGCGGATTCATGCCGTCGCACGGCGCGCACGCCAGTGGCCGAGAGCCTGCCGGCATGACGCTTCAGGAATGGCGCGTATACGGATCTCTGCAGCGTGTAGACATTATCTCCCCGCGTGCGCGAGAGGGAGGCCGGGCGCACGGCGTAACGATAAAGCGGCGCAGGCAGAATGGCGAAGCGGGCGCCACAGGCGAGCAGATCTGCCACGAACCAGCAGTCTTCGGCCACGCGCAGTTCGGGAACATAGGAGATGTCGTGGCGGAGAAGAAATTCGCGGCGCACCATCGGCTTGAGATAGCCGAGCATCGGCGTCTTGATGCCGGCGCGATTGCCTTCCAGCCAGACCGGCAGGTCAACGGGTTTGAGATCAGTCCCAGGCTGGCCAAGATATGGTTTACCCTCGCCCATCAGCGCTTCAAACTGCACCAGCAGCAAATCGTCCGCGATCAGATCCAGCCCTGTCTTCTCCGCAGCCGCGACGAGCGTTTCGAGGCGCGTGGGTTCAAACGCATCGTCTGAATCGAGGACCGCGATCCAGTCTCCCGCCGCCTGGCTGTTACCGAGATTGCGGGCGCAGGCGACGCCACCATTCTGCTCTGCCCGGACGAGTTTGATGCGCGGGTCTCCTCCGGCGGCGGCCATGGCCACAGCGGCGGTGTCATCGGGCGAGCAATCATCGACGATGATCAGTTCCCAGTCCTGCAGGGTTTGCGCGCGCACGCTGGAGACGGCCAGGCCGATGAAGGCGGCGGCCTTGTAGGCGGGCATCACAACGGAAACTTTCGGCGCGGCCATAGGCCCCCTCAACGGACGGAAACGCTAAGCTTATGCCCATAACAGGGATAATAAAGCTTTTAAGGCCGCGCGCGAATTCTAGCGGTTCTGGCGGTTCTCGATCAGGTCGTTCACCACTTCAGGCTCTGCCAGCGTGGATGTGTCGCCCAGATTGGAGAACTCGTTCTCGGCGATCTTGCGCAGGATGCGGCGCATGATCTTGCCAGAGCGTGTTTTCGGCAGGCCGGGCGCAAACTGGATGAGATCAGGCGAGGCAATCGGACCGATCTCGCCGCGCACATGCTGGACGAGGTTTTTCCGCAGGGCGTCATCCGCCTCGCAGCCCGCGCGCAGGGTGACATAAGCATAAATGCCCTGCCCCTTGATGTCGTGCGGGTAGCCGACCACAGCCGCCTCGGCGACGGCGTCATGGCTGACGAGCGCGCTTTCGACTTCGGCCGTGCCCATCCGGTGGCCGGAGACGTTGATCACGTCATCGACGCGGCCGGTGATCCAGTAGAAGCCATCTTCGTCGCGGCGGCAGCCATCGCCGGTGAAATACTTGCCCGGATAGGCGGTGAAATAGGTTTCCACGAAGCGCTGGTGATCTCCGTATACGGTGCGCATCTGGCCGGGCCAGCTGTCGGTGATCAGCAGGTTTCCATCGGCGGCGCCGTGCAGTTCCTTGCCATCAGCGTCCACCAGGATGGGCTGGACGCCGAAGAAGGGGTGGGATCCTGCGCCGGGCTTCATGTCTGTTGTGCCCGGCAGCGGAACGATCAGCGTGCCGCCGGTTTCGGTCTGCCACCAGGTATCAACGATGGGGCAGCGCGCCTCGCCGACGACATGGAAATACCATTCCCATGCTTCCGGATTGATCGGCTCGCCCACCGTGCCGAGGAGGCGGATGGATTTGCGCGAGGTCGTGTTCACCGGGCCTTCGCCTTCGCGCATCAGGGCGCGGATGGCGGTGGGCGCGGTATAGAAGATCGTCACCTGATGCTTGTCGCACACCTGCCAGAAGCGGCTGGCATCGGGATAGGTGGGCACGCCTTCGAACATCACGCTGGTGGCGCCATTCGCGAGGGGTCCATAGATGATGTAGGTATGACCGGTGACCCAGCCGACATCGGCCGAGCACCAGAAGATGTCGTTTTCCTTCAGGTCGAACACGTATTCATGCGTCATCGAGGCCCAGAGGAGATAGCCGCCGGTGGTATGCAACACGCCCTTGGGCTTGCCGGTGGAACCGGACGTATACAGAATGAACAGCGGGTCTTCTGCATTCATCGGCTCGGGCGGGCAATCGGCAGAGACGGTAGCGCCGATCTCGTGCAGCCAGACATCGCGGCCTTCGGTCATGGCGACATTGGCGCCGGTGCGGCGGACGACGAGGATTTTCTTCACGACGCCGCCAGCGATGGCAGCAGCCTTGTCTGCATTCACTTTCAGCGGAACCCTCTTGCCACCGCGCAGGCCCTCATCGGCGGTGATCACCACTTCGGAGCCGCAGTCGGCGATGCGCCCGGCGAGCGCCTCGGGCGAGAAGCCGCCGAACACGACCGAGTGGACCGCGCCGATACGCGCGCAGGCGAGCATGGCATAGGCCGCCTCAAGGATCATCGGCATGTAGATGGTAACGCGGTCGCCTTTCTTGACGCCGAGTTCCTTCAGGACGTTGGCGAACTTGCTGACGGCGGTGTGCAGCTCGCGATAGGTAACCGTGTGGCTTTCGCCGGGGGCGTCGCCTTCCCAGATGAAAGCGGCCTTGTCGCAGCGCTTTTCAAGATGGCGGTCGATACAGTTGGCGGTAACGTTGAGCACACCATCGGAATACCAGCGGACATGCAGGTCTCCGGTTTCCCAGGAGACATCCTTCACGACCGAATAGGGCTTGATCCAATCCAGGCGCTTGCCCTGCTCGCCCCAGAAGGCGACCGGGTCTGCGATCGAGGCCGCGTACATCTCCCGGTACTTTTCCGGGGTGAGGTTTGCCTGTTTCGCAAACGCCTCGGGAACTGGATAGGTCTTTGAATGGTCGCTCATTGCCGACATTCCCTCCGCCATTTTTATGAGCCTTTCTATCAGAATGCATACTTTGTCGAGAAGGTGAAACGGCTAATCGACCCGTCTGCGCCGCTCTCTTCCTCGCGGATACCGTGCATGGCTTCAACCCCGAGGGTGACTTTCGGCGCCACATCCCAGAGTACCGCCGCGTAAGCGGACTGGACTGAGGCGGTTGTCGCGGCGGGCACATAGGACGGGTTGTCGAGGAACAGGCCGGAATAGCCGATATTGAGGCGGGCGGTCTCGCCAAACGGGTGGCGCCAGGCGATCAGGCCGCCAAAGGCCGGGATGGCTTCCAGCTCGCCAGCGGGGCTGAGAACAGCCTCCCGCCCGGCAGCAAGGCCCACATAGCGCCCGACGCCCTCGCCGCCCACCACGTTGAAGCGGATGTCATCCCGCGCGCCCACCTTCAGGAGGCCCGAAACGGAGAGGCCATAGCCGAAGGCTTCTTCCGTAACGCCGGCCTCATCCACGCGCAGCTGCCGCGCCAGGCCGGCCAGAGACACGTTGCCGTAATCCCCTTTCCAATTGTAGCGCACCACGGCATCCGGCAGCGTATTGGCATCCTGGTTGCCTGACGTGATCGTCGGCGTGTTGGGATTTTCGATGGCGACTTGCCAGTTGCCATGAGTGTAGCGTATCTGCGGCTGACGCACGAATATCATGCCATCGGAGAGGATGAGAAAGCTCGCGCTTTCGGGAATGGCAGAGGTGTTCTGGAAGGTCGACCATTCCTGCCCGGCCAGCCAGTTGCCATAGGTGACGAAGGCCCGGCGCATGCGCGGTGAATAGGAGTTTGTCACCAGCTCATTGCCCTGCGCGGAGCCCAGGAAATCCATTTCCAGATAGCCGATGACACTGCCCTCCCCCGCGGGCTGGGAGGCGCTGATAAAGAAGCGCGTGGATTCGGCGGTGAAATCGGTAAAGGTCGTGCTCTCGCCGCCAATGGGGGTCGAGCCGGGGATATAGAAATCCCGGGCGATGCTGTTGGAGGCAATCGCGCCTCCGTCGAGATGGGTCACATGCGCATCCAGATCAATGATGCCGCCGATCTTCACGGTCGCGTCGCCCACCCGGAAACCATCAGCCTGGGGCGGCGGCGCGGCCGGCGCAGACGTTGCCGCTATCTGGGTTTCTATACGGACGATATCGGCGTCGCCCTTCGCGCGTTCCGAAGCCAGTTCAGCCTTGAGTTCGGCAACCATTTCTTCCAGCGCGGCCAGACGGTCTTCCAGCGGGGATTGGGCGTGCGCCGCTCCCGCCGACGCCAAGCCCGCCGCTGACAGGAAGAGCAGTTTCTTCAAGCAATTCATGGCGTTTCCTCCGGGAATTTCTTTTGTGTTTGAGGCAACTATCGTCAGCCGGAGGCAGGCGCGCTATTAGCAATAGGTGCTAAGACCAAAGTTCTACGACCAAGGTAGAAGCCGGGACTCGACTTGCGCCCTGCATTGCGTCAGGTTTGGTCTCGTGCCGCGCAGGTAGAAAATTGCAAAGCCGATCACGCGCACAGGGAGGACAGGATGAGCGAGGGACCAAGGGTCCTCATCGTGGACGATCATCCCCTGTTCAGGGACGCGCTGGCGGTTGCCCTGCGCGGGGCCTATCCGTCCGGCGCAGCGGCGATGTTTGCCGGCTCCCTCGCAGAAGCCATAAGCCATCTCGATGCCGGCGCCTGCGATCTTGTGCTGCTGGATCTCAACCTTGGCGACACACATGATTTTGAAGGGCTGACGCGCATCAAGACGAAGCATCCCGCCCTGCCGGTCGTGGTTGTCTCCGCCACCGAAGCGCCTCAAGCCTTCCAGACAGCGCGCACGCTCGGCGCGGCCGGATATCTGCCCAAAAGCCTGTCGCTGGAAGATCTGTCTGCAGCGCTGGCGACAACGCTGGACGGCGGCGAATGGTTTCCTGAAATGCCGGGCGCCGCGCTCGCCGACGCTTCAGCCGCCAACCGCATGGCAAGCCTGACGCCCGCCCAGCGCCGCGTGCTCTCAGGGCTTGCCGAGGGCCTTCTCAACAAACAGATCGCCCACGAAATGGGCATCTCGGTGGCCACCGTGAAAGCCCACATGACGGCAATCTTCCGCAAGCTGGGCGTACTCAACCGCACGCAAGCCCTGCTGATTTATCAGGAAGCCCTCTCGGCAGGCGATCACCTGGCCACCTGAAACTGCAGGCGCCGGGCGCACTCTCCCAGGAAACGCCTGAGGTTAGCCGGGCTTGCAGGCTTGCGCATCAGCGTGATGCCGGCCGCCGTGGCCAGGTCGGCCAGAGCGTCCTCCGCGGCGGCCGTGATGAGGAGCGTGTTGCGCGGCTCCGAAAGGGACGCCTGCGCGGCTGAAATCACATCAAAGCCCGTGAGATCAGCGCGCAGATCATAATCGGCAATCATCACATCTGGCGGGGCGCTGGCGAAAAGCGACAAGGCCTCTCCAGGCGTCCGGCAGACACGAATGTGGCAGCCCCAGCCCTCCAGCAACAGGCGCATGGCTTCAGTGATCGAGGTCTCGTCATCGACGAACAGGACATTGAGCCCGGCAATCTTCTTCTCCGGCTCGGGGGCGGCGTCGGCAAGTCGGGCGCGTTTGACCGGCGCAAGCTGCGCAGCCGGAACCGAAACCCAGAACACGCTGCCTTTTCCCACCCAGCTGCGCACGCCGATACCGCACTTCATGATGGCTGCCAGCCGGCGGGCGATTGCCAGGCCGAGCCCGGCGCCGCGTTTGCCGGTATTGTCCACATCTGAAAACCGGCGGAACTCTTCAAACACATGCGGCAGCAGGTCTTCTGCGATGCCCGGGCCAGTATCCCAGACCTCAATCTGCACCTTGTCGCCCCGGCGGCGGGCGCCAACCAGCACAGCCCCCGAGCGGGTGTAGCGACGGGCATTGGAAATGAAATTCCGCAGGATGCTTTTCAGGAAATCCGGATCGGCCTCCACGGCCAGGCGCGTGGGGACGAGACGTATCCTGATGCCGACTTCCTCTGCCATCGGAATGTTTTCATCGACGAGATCTTCCAGCAACGGCCCAACGGGCAGGACGACCGGGGCAGGCTCAACCATCGCATGGTCAAGACGGGAGACATCGAGAAGCCCCCGCAACAGCTCGTCCGCCGACTGGATGGCGCGGTCCGCCTTATCGATTACCTCCGGCATGCTACGCCCGGCATTCGCCGCGCCGAGCAACAGCCGCGCCGCATTGAGGGGCTGGAGGAGGTCATGGCTGGCCGCCGCCAGAAACCGTGTCTTGGACGCATTGGCGCCTTCTGCCGCCTGCCGCGCAGCGAGCAGGTCTGCCGTGAGACGTTCGAGATCGTGTGTCCGCTCACGCACCCGCTCTTCGAGGGTTTCGTTTGCCTCGATCAGGGCCCGCTCGCGCAGCTTGTCCGCCGTAATGTCGGTGAAGGTGGTGACATAGCCGCCGCCGGGCATCGGCGCACCGGTAATGCGCAACCAACGGGCATCAGGGATCTGGCGCTCGCGCGTGTGCGGGCCGCCCGCTTTCATGTGATGGATACGGCGGCCAATCTCCTGCTCGGCATTGCCGCCGATCCATCCGCCGGAAATATTATGCGCAATCAGTTTTTCAACCGGCGTGCCGACCCGGCAAAGCTCAGGCGGATACTGGAACAGATCAACATAGGCTGAGTTCCACGCGACGAGTTTCTGATCCGCGTCCACCACGCTGATGCCCTGCGCGATATTTTCCAGCATCGACTGCAGCATATGCCGCTCGAAGCGCTCTGCCTGCGTGCGGGAATCGAGCATGGACAGCACGTCCGGCAAGGCAATATTCTTCCCGCCGAGGGCTGACGCCAGCACGATGCGCGCCGATGAAGCGCCAAGCGCGCTGGCCAAAAGACGCTCTGTACGCTGAACAAGCCGCCAGTCGGCCGGGTCGTCCCCCGTTGCCACAATCCCTGTCGCGCGGGCAAACTCTTCAAATGCATGATCGACGGCTTCAGCAGACAAAAACCGTGCGGCCAGCGTCTTGAGGCCATTGGGAGAGGCCCCGCGCAGGGCGGTGGCATACCCTTCCTCATTCTGGCCGCCATCGCTGGCGCCGACAAAGGCGGCCGCCTGTACCCTGTCCCGCAGGCGCTCCCGGGTCTGAAGCGAGACGAGGATCATCAGGGCAAGGTTGAGACCAATGCTCCAGACCGCACCATGGGTGAGCGGATCGCCAAAGCTGAGCCCGAAGAGCGCGTGCGGGTCGAGCCAGCCGGGCATCTGTGAACTGACGGTATCCCAGCCGAGTATCGAGGGCAGGAACAGCGAGTAAAGCCAGATCACCATGCCGGCGATCATCCCGGCCAGCACGCCTGCACGCCGCGCCCCGCGCCAGTAAACCGCCGCAACGATTGCCGGGGCAAACTGCGCCGCCGCCACAAAGGCCAGCAGGCCAATCTGCGCGAGCGCGTCCCCCGGCCCGGCCACGAGATAGTAGCAGTACGCCAGCAGGAGCAGCATCACGATGACGATGCGGCGTGTGGCGACAAGGCGCGCGCCGGCATTGGCGCTGAAGCTGGAGAGGCTGCCCGAGCGCATCAGAGCAGGCACGATGAGGTCATTCGTCACCATGTTCGAGAGCGCGATGGTGGACACAATCACCATGCCTGTGGCCGCCGAAAAGCCGCCGAGGAACACCAGAGTGGCAAGCAGGCCATTGCCCCGCGCGAGCGGCAATTGCAGCACGAACAAGTCTGCCGGATAGGCGCCGGCAAACAGGCCAAGTCCTGCCAGCGTGATCGGCACAACGACAATAGAGGTGATGAAGAGGTAGAGCGGGAAGAGCCAGCGGGCGAGCGTCATCTCTCCCTCATGGCGCCGCTCGACCATGGCAACATGGAACTCATGCGGCAGGCAGACAATTGCCGCTATGGACAGAAAGATGATCGCGATAAAGCGGCCAGAAGGCGCCTCCAGCGGGAAAACGCTGGCCAGGGGGGGCGCGTCCGGAATGCCGCCCGAACCGAGCAGGAACAGCGACAGGGCGGCCACCCCGGCCAGCGCGCCCAGCTTCACCAGCGCCTCGATGGCAAGGACACGCATCAACCCGGTATTGGACCGGGTGGCATCGGGAAAGCGGGTACCGTAGAGAACCGAAAAGGCGGCAAGCGCCAGCGCGGTGACGAGCACGGTTTCATCCCCTGGCGCGAAGCCCGGCCCGGCCGCCCCGGCAAAGGCTTCGAAACTCATGCCGATGGATTTCAGCTGAAGCGCAATATAGGGCAGCCCGCCCATGACCGCCGCCAGGGTCGCGAAGGCGCCCACCGCCCGGCTCTTGCCATAGCGGGCTGAAAGAAAATCCGACAGGGATGACACGCTCTCGCGTTTGACGACCTCGCCGACGCGCCGGAGGAGGCCGGGCATCAGTAGAAAGACGAGGGCCGGGCCAAGATAGATCGGCAGATAGTCCCACCCGCTTTCCGCCGCCGTGCCGACCGCGCCGAAATAGGTCCAGGATGTACAGTAGACCGCCAGCGCCAGGGGAAAGATGAAACGGTTTGGCCGGAAGCCTGGGCGCTCTTCATCCCGATCGCCACGCGCCGCGATGGCAAACAGACCGGCCATATAAAGGACCGTTGCAATCAGGATCAGCCAGGCGGGCATTTCAGATCAGGAACCTCCCTTCGGGAGCTTTGCTTGGACAGAGACCTCTGCGCAAGGCGCCTGGCTGACAACGGGAACGGGCGGCCTCGTAATGGAGGCCGCCCTTCACCGGACAGACGCAGGAGGGATAAGCCTATTCGGCCGGAGACATCCCTGCATCGGCGATGCCATGGGGCCTGCGCTGACCCGGCACACGGATATCTTCGACAAGATCCTGAATATCCTGCGGCGGAGCTTTGGTCGCGAGCGACACGACAACCCCAACAATGATCGACAGGATCATGACCACGAAGCCGATACCTTCCGGCGACACACCCAGGAACCATTCATCAGGACCGGCATCCTTGCCTGCGCCCAGCTTGAAGTGCCAGATGTAGATGAAGGTCGGGACAAGGCCGGTGAGCATCGAAGCGATAGCCCCTTCCCGGTTCATCCGTTTCCAGAAGATCCCAAGCAGGATCACCGGGAACAGCGAGGCCGCCGCCAGACCGAAGGCGAACGCCACGACCTGCGCCACGAAGGCCAGCTGGGACGAATAGATGCCCATGAAGCCGGCCGCCATGACGGCGCCTGCCGCAGCCAGCCGCGCCACCCGCAGCTCGCTCTTGTCCGACATGCCCTTGAAGAAGGTGCGCCGGCAAAGATCGTGGCTGACGGCGGATGAGATCACCATCAGGAGACCGGCCGCTGTTGACAGGGCCGCCGCAAGTCCGCCCGCCACCATCAGGCCCACCACCCAGTCGGGCAGCTGCGCGATCTCAGGGCTCGCGAGGACGGCGATGTCGTTATTGATGGTGACTTCATTCTCAAGCCCGTCAGGAGCATTCGGCCCGCGGATCTGCATGATGCCGTCGCCATTCTTGTCTTCAAATCCGACAAGCTTGGTGACCTCCCAGCGGGTGAACCAGGCGGGGGACGGCGTCACGCCCTGGGCTTCAAGAGCGGCCGCCTGAGCCGCATAATCCTCACCCGGCGCAACATAGGTGGTGTCGTTGACGGTGTTGATGACATTGAGGCGCGAGAAGGCGCCGACCGCCGGGGCCACCGTATACAGCAGCGCGATGAAGACCAGCGCCCAGCCGGCCGACAGGCGTGCATCGCTGGGCCGCGGAACGGTGAAGAAGCGGATGATGACGTGCGGCAGGCCCGCTGTGCCGAACATCAGCGCGGCAGTGATGCAGAACACATCAAACACAGTCTTGTTGGTGGTGGTGTATTCAGAGAAACCGAGGCTGGTGAGCGTGTCACTCAGCTTCTGGATCATCGAGACATCCTCACCCTTCACATTGGAGATGAATCCAAGCTGGGGGATCGGATTACCGGTGAGCATTAGCGAGATGAAGATCGCCGGAACCGTATAGGCGAAGATCAGCACGACATATTGGGCGACCTGCGTGTAGGTGACGCCCTTCATGCCGCCGAGCACGGCATAGATGAAAACGATCCCCATACCGATGAAAATGCCGGTATTGAAATCCACGCCCAGGAAGCGGGAAAAGGCGATGCCGACGCCCGACATCTGCCCGGCGATATAGGTGAAGGAGACAAACAGGGCGCAGATGACGGCCACGAGGCGCGCGGTGTCGCTGTAATACCGGTCACCCACAAAATCGGGCACGGTGAACTTGCCGAACTCGCGCAGGAACGGGGCGAGCAGCAAAGCGAGCAGCACATATCCGCCGGTCCAGCCCATCAGGTAGACCGAGCCGCCATATCCCAGGATGGCGATCAGACCGGCCATGGAGAGGAAGGAGGCTGCGCTCATCCAGTCTGCGGCGGTGGCCATGCCGTTGATGACGGGGTGAACCCCGTGGCCGGCTACGTAAAAGTCGTTGGTCGAACCCGCCCGCGCCCAGATGGCGATGCCGATATAGGTCGCGAAGGTTGCGCCGACCCAGAAGAGTGTCCAATCCATATCTGCCCCCTCAGCCTTCGATCCGGAATTTCCGCTCGATGCGGTTCATGGCGAAGCAATAGTAGAAGATCAGCGCCACGAAGACGTAGATCGAGCCGTTCTGGGCAAACCAGAAGCCGAGCGGCGCGCCGCCGAGCTTCACCGCGTCCAGAACCTCGCGGAACAGGATGCCTGCACCGAAAGAGACCAGGAACCATACCGCCAGGAGCGTCAGCGTCAGCCGGATGACCTCCTTCCAATAGGCTTTCCCGTCGATTTCGGGCCCGTCGATTTCGGGCCCGTCAATTCCGGGCGTAGTTTCAGACTGGTTTTCTGACATGTCGCATTCCTCCCTGGCCATGTGCCTGATGCGGTATTCCGCTGGTTGCACGCTGCGCCAGGCGGAGCCGTGCGTACAGGTGGACCTTGGTCTAACGCCGTAGGGGAAAGCCTGAAGGCTGTTGCCATCGCCGCAGGTTCGGCGTGAAATCGGAAAAGAGGGCAAAGACGGCCCCGCCAACCGGGGAGGACTTCGATTTGATCCACAAGACCACGCTGCTTCCGCCCCTGCCCGCCCAGCCGCCCGGCACACCCTGGCCGACGCAAGACTGGCCCCAAGCCCCGCTGGACCCGGGCGTTGCCGAAAAACTTCAGCCCCTGCTCGACATGGCCTTCAGCGAGCCTGCGCCCGCGGCGATCGGCGAAACCCACGCCTTCCTCGCCGTGCAGGGCGGGAAGATTGTGGCTGAGCGCTACTGGACTGGCTTTAACCGGGAGAGCACGCATCATTCCTGGTCGCAGGCCAAGAGTATCACGCAGGCGCTGGTGGGTATTCTGGTGCGCGACGGGAAGATCGACATCCACGCCCCCGCTAACATACCCGAATGGCAGCAGGCGGATGACCCGCGCCGCGCAATCACGCTGGACCAGCTCCTGCGCATGTCCAGTGGGGTGAAGTTTGCCGAGGACTATGTGGATGCGGGTGTTTCGGATGTCATCGAGATGCTGTTTGGCGCGGGCAAGGAGGATGTGGCGGGGTATGCAGCCAAATCTGCGCTGATCCACCCGCCGGGAACGGCGTGGAGTTATTCCAGCGGCACGAGCAATCTTGTCGCCCGCGCCGCCGCGCTGGCTTATGGGGCTTCCGGAGAGGCGTTTCGGGACTTCATGTTCCGCGAACTCTTCGGGCCTCTGGGCATGACCTCAGCCAGCCCGAAATTCGACAAGGCCGGCACCTTTATCGGCTCGTCCTTCTGCTACTGCACGGCGCGCGACTTTGCCCGCTTCGGTCTGCTTTACCTGCGCGATGGCGTCTGGGACGGGCGGCGCATCTTGCCGGAAGGCTGGGTGGACTATGCCCGCGCGCCGACGCCGGTGCCCGCCACGGAGCGGCTGGGCTATGGCGCGCATTGGTGGCTGGGCATGGGAGGGCCGGGCAGCTTTTCAGCCAATGGCTATGAGGGGCAATATACCGTCATCGTGCCGGAACTGGACCTGATCCTGGTGCGCAATGGCAAATCGCCCGACGCGCAGAAGGAAGCGGTTCAGGACTGGCTGGGCGAGGTGGCGGAGTGTTTCCGGGTTTGACTCCCCTCTCCCTCCGGGGAGAGGGGCTGGGGGTGAGGGGGCGCAACATTTCCTCAAAATGCTGGACTCGCGGTGACGCCGCTCCCCCTCATCCCCAACCCCTTCTCCCAAGGGAGAAGGGGCTTTCCCCCCCTGCCGCCTCCGCTTGCCAATCCGGCGCCCATCCCCTATACGCCCCCGTTCAGAAAGGGCGGCGCTAGGCCGTGCCTGTCAGGTTCCGACCTTACCTAAGGGAAGGCACGGTCCAGGGCGAAAGGAAAACAAATGTCCAAAACTCAGATCGTATTCAATGTCGAAGTGCGTGAGCGCGTTGGCACCGGCGGCGCCCGTGAAGCCCGCAACAACGGCCTCGTTCCCGGCGTCCTCTATGGCGGCGACATCGACCCGGTGGCTATCAGCCTCAAGAAAAACGAAGTGATCAAGGCGATCGAGACGGGACAGTTCCTGAACTCAACCGCAACCCTGATCCACAAGGGCGAGCGCCAGCTGGTGATCCCGCAGGGCATCCAGATGCACCCGGTTTCCGACCAGCCGATGCACGTCGACCTGCGCCGCGTGAAACTTGACCAGATCATCAAGGTCGAGGTTCCGGTTCACTTCAAGGGCCTCGAAGTTTCGCCGGGCCTCAAGAAGGGCGGCACGCTCAACGTCGTGCGCCACTCGGTCGAACTCAACGTTCCGGCTGGCAAGATCCCCGAAGCCCTGGAAGCCGACGTGTCGGCCCTGGAAATCGGCGACAACGTGAAAATCTCCTCCATCACCCTGCCGGAAGGCGCCGAACCGGCGATCACCGACCGCGACTTCACCATCGCGACCATCGCTGGCCGCGGCGGCAAGCAGGAAGTTGAAGAAGAAGCACCGGCTGCCGATGCAGTGCCCGCCGCAAAGGCCGCTGCTCCGAAGAAAGACTGATCTCTTTCTGGACAAGTCAGGGGCCGCCAGTCACAAGCTGGCGGCCTCTTTGATTCTGAGGCGACCTGTCAGGAGCGACCCGCCATGCTGATCCTCTCAGGCCAGGGTAATCCCGGCGCCAAATACGCCAAGAACCGGCACAATGCCGGCTTTATGGTGATTGACCGTATCCACGATGCCTATCGTTTCGGCCCGTGGCGCGCGAAGTTTGACTCAGAGATTTCCGAGGGCACCATCGATGGAAAGAAGGTGCTGCTGATGAAGCCGCAGACCTTCTACAATGAAACCGGGCGCGCGGCATCAAAAGCGCTGACCTTCTACAAGCTGCAGCCTGAAGACGTGACCGTGTTCCATGACGAGATTGATCTGGCGCCGGGCCGCCTGCGCGTGAAGCGCGGCGGGGGGCATTCGGGCAATAACGGCGCGCGCTCGATGATGGCGCATATCGGCGAGAACTTCCGCCGCATACGGATTGGAGTGGGCCACCCCGGCGACAAGGCCATGGTGATGCCGCATGTGCTGTCAGATTTCCACAAGGCGGACCTTGAATGGTTCAATCCGATGACGGACGCCATCTGCAAGGCCCTGCCCTTTCTGCTGGCCGGCGACGATGAGCGCTTTCAGACGGAAGTGATGCGCCTGGCGCCTGCGCCCAAGCATGATCCCAAGCAGACGGCGCGCAGGGGCGAGGCGTAGGTTTCCAAGCTATCTGTTTCCGTCACTCTCGATGGCCAAAGGCCATCTGAGAGCCTATCTCCCGGCATCACCGCTGGCACCAAGGATGGTTCGGGAGATCGGCACTCAGATGCGCTACGCGCATCGAGTGTGACGAAAGAAGCAGGAGCGTGTGGAGCTAACGACCCTTGCGGCCGCCCTTGCGGAAATAATCCAGCGTGCCGCGCGTGATCACCTCATCGCCCGGCGCCAGCTCATGCGCTTCATAGTCCGGCAGGCCCTTCACTTCGGCATACACGTCGCCGAAATCCTTGTAGCAGGTTTCGAGCAGGGCTTCGAAGCTGGGGATGACGAAATAGGTCTGCTGGAAATCATCAATGATGTATTTCGTCCGCATAAGGCGTTTCAGGTCAAAGCCGATGCGATTGGGGCTGGCGTCTTCCAGCGCAAAAACGGTTTCCTGCGGGCTGGAGAGGATGCCCGCGCCATAGATGCGCAGCTCTCCCTCCTCGCGGATCAGGCCGAACTCGACCGTGTACCAGTAAAGACGCGCAAGGTTATGCAGCTGGCCCAGGCGCATCGCCCGCTGGCCGCCCTTGCCATAGGCTTCCATGAAATCGGCGAACACCGGATTGGCCAGCATCGGCACATGGCCGAAGATGTCGTGGAAAATGTCCGGCTCCTGAAGATAGTCGAACTCTTCCTCCGGCCGGATGAAGGCCCCCGCCGGAAAGCGGCGGTTGGCGAGATGGTCGAAGAAAATCTCGTCCGGCACCAGTTCGGCCACCGGCACGACGCGCCAGCCGGTCAGCGCTTCCAGCTTGTCTGACAGCCGGCCCATATGCGGAATGCCCGAGGGGGAGAGTTCCAGCTGGTGCATCGCATCCAGCGCCGCCTGCGAAGCGCGGCCCTTGGTGATCTCCTTCTGGCGGCGGAACAGACGGTCCCACCGGTCATGCTCGGCGGGCGAATAGGTCTCCCACGCCTGATCGATGGTGAAGTCAGCCGCGCGCGGGGCACCGTGATAGCGATTCTTTGCAAAAGCAGTGTCCATGGGCGCGAGTATACGCCTGAACGAAAATTAGTTCCAGATGTAACTAATTTCAGGCTGCCTCAGGGCGGGAATCGATGATTTCCGAGAGGGTGACGCCCAATTGCCCGTCAGAGACGACCAGCTTGCCCCGCGCCACGAGGCGGCCGGAGACGTAGATATCCACAGGTTCGTTGGTGTGACGCTCCAGAGCGACGATTTCGCCAGGCGAAAGCGCCAGCAGCTCCTCCATCGGAATGCGCGCCTCTCCGAGCACAACATCCACGCGGACGGGCACATCCAGAAGCATCTTCTCAAGCGCGGGATTCTTCGGCTCGGTCATTGCCCCATCCTTCGCCTGGCTTTGGGGGCGTTGTCCAGCGTTTCGCTGAGGTCTCTTGTGAGGCCGAAGAGGTCGCCCTGCCCGTCGAGCAGCCTTTGGGCGAGGCCGGTGACGGTGCCACGCAGGGGCGCGCTGGTGGCCTCATCAAAGGCAGCCGAATCCAGAAGCTGCATCACCTTCAACAGATCCGAGAGAACTTCCCGCATGGTGGCGGAAACCCGGTCCAGCCGGTCGAGCGTTTCCTGCGCCTCCTGACGGGAGACTTCTGCGAGGGTATCGGCGCGCACCCTGGCAATCAGCGCCACAACATCCTCTGCCGACAGGCGCACTTCGCCGGCATCAGCGGGCGGCGCGGTGAAATCGCTGCGGAAATCGAACGGGGAAAGGAGGTGGGCAGCCTGGGTCATCACTCGACAAGCTCATCCTCAACGGCGCCTCTGGCGGCGCTGCCCCGGATATCACCGCGCTGGATCAGCTGGCGGGCAAGCGTGACGATTTCGTGGCGGGCGGCGTCTATCTCGCTGCGGCGCAGCGGGCCGAGGCCGGCGATTTCCTCGCGCAGCAATTCGCCCGCCCGCTGGGTCATGTTTGCGAAGAAGGCAGCGGCTGTGGCCTCGCGCGCGCCTTTCAGCGCCACAATCAGCGCGCCCCGGTCTACAGCCGACAGCAGCGTCTGCATGCCGCCGGCATCAAGCGCGGCAAGATCATCAAAGGTGAACATCAGTGCACGGACTTTCTTGCCCGCGCCCGGCTCTGCGTTTTCCAGCGCCGCGAGGAAAACGGACTCAGCCCGCGTATCCATCTGATCGAAGATGCGGGCGACGCGCTCATGCCCGCCGCGGGTGCCTTCACAGGCCAGCGTGGGCAGGCGGCGGGTGAGGTAGTCTTCCAGGCTTTTTACGGCAGCGGGGCTGGGCGCGCCGAGATGCAGCAGGCGCTGCATCGTCTCCACCGCCAGCGACGGCGGCAGGGCCCGCAGGATGCGCGCCGATGTCTCGCTGGAAAGACGCGACAGGATCAGGGCAACATTTGCCGCCCGCTCCGGCCGCACCAGAGCCACGAGCGTATCGAGAGGGAGCGCGGACAGCGCCGACCAGACATCCTTGTGCCGGTGCAGGCTGCTGGCCGGGAACTGTTCCGCCTGGCCGAAGCGGCGGGTGGCGTCTGCGAACAGACGGGCCGCATCGGCCTCGGCGGCCGGGTCATCGGCGAGACTATCCATGGCGGCAGTCAGCTCTCGTGTCTCGGCTGGGGACAGCTCGGCCCAGATGCCGGCAGCTTCCGGCCCAAGGGCGCGCATGAGCCGGGCCGCGCGGAGGGTTCCGGCGTCGATATCGGAGGAGAGCGTGGCCGGCAGCATCAGGAGGCTTCCTCCCGGTCGCTCATCCAGCCGCGCAGTACCGCCGCGGCCCGCGCAGGATCACGGCGGGCGAGGTCGCTCGCCTCCGGAACCGGAACCGCCGCCCGCGGTTTCAGGGGGCGAAGCGACTCTGCACGCAGATCGGCCGGAGCGCGCTCAGGTTCGCGGGCCGGTATAGCGGCGAGGGGCGCGGCCGCCCGGTAGAGGGTCGCCAGCGCGATACCCGCAGAGATCAGGGAAATTAGACCGAGCGCGCCAAGCTCCAGCCAGCCAGCGGCGTCCGGCCGCCCGGGCAGGCCGCGCGCGAATGTGGCCTGTTCGATGATCAGCTTGTCGCCGCGCTTGAAGTCGAGCCCTGCCGCTTCGGGCAGGATGCGCTGCAGATCGCCGGCAAGGGGCGCGGCGGGCGCGTCCAGCAGCACGAATACGGTGCGGCCACCGTCGGCGTTGAAAGCTATGGAAATCCGGGAATTGCCGGGACCGGCAATGGGGTCAATCAGGGCGGCGAGAGAGGTTTCGGCCGGGCTGTGCGGTTCGGCAGGGGCGCCCGTCAGCAGGCTGGAGGCCCGCCAGACACACAGGCAGAGCGCCAGAAACAGGGCCGCAAGCGCTGCAAGCCGGACGAAACGCCCTGCTTCCAATCCGCTGCCTGCCTGCCTGAACGCCATCAGCCCCTCCGAACGGCCATAGACCTGAGGCCCTGGCACATCCGGAGAGGCTAGAATCCTGGCCCTAAGGCCGGGTTAACGTAGCTAATACCGGATTAACGCCGGTATTGCTGAAGGCGGGTGGTCCGCAGACCCTTGGCACCGTGACGGGCATAAAGGCGTTCCCACGCTTCATATTCCTCGTCGGTGAGGTTGTAGCGTTCGCAGGCAGCTTCCCGGGTGAGCAAGCCACCAGTGACGGCAGCGACGACCTCAGCCTTGCGGCGGGTCACCCAGCGGGAAATGTTCGGCGAAGGCAGATCGGCCAGAGTCATCTTCTGGCCGTCCGGCCCCTTAACGCTGATGGGGCGAGCGTTCTGCATGTCCATGTGCATTACCTATTCCTGGCGATGGCACGACTCCCGGCTTCTCCGGGGGTCCGTAAGGTGCACCATACACACACGGCCTTAAGCCCTGCCCTAACCTCGAAAGTCAGTTTGGCAGGCTCTGTTAGGACAGTGTTTGGAAAGCTGTTTCAGCGCGGGACGAAGGCGGGATTCCTGCCTTTTTGCTGCCCGGAAGATGACAACTCGGAAAGAAAAACCGCCCCACGAGGGGGCGGTGTTAACGGCGCGGATCAGGAAATGAACGCTTCGGCTCAAACCAGCGTTCGCAGCAGCTCCAGCGAGCTATTGTCGCGCACCTGGGCGCAGTGACGGCGCAGCATGGTGAGGAACATCTCGTCGCCGCGTTCGGTCTGCTTCACCAGCATCGCGGCGGCAAAAGCCACCGAGATTCCATAGAACGCAAACCAGCGATAATGCTGAAGGAGATCTTCAAAGCTGTAATTGGTGACGCCTTCGGCTTTCAGGCAGTCATGATAGTAGCGCAGCAGCTCCATCTCATGTTTCGGGCGGTCTTCGCGCGTCAGGCCCGCGCCGATGAAATAGGCCACATCGTTGGCGGGCGCGCCCTTGCCGGCCGTCTGCCAGTCGACCACGGCCAGCGGCTTGGTGGCGCCGGGCGGGCCGAACAGCATGTTGTCCAGCCGGAAGTCGGAATGCGTCAGCGCGAAGGGGCCGGTATAGACATCGCCCCATTTGGTGAGGCTGCCGGCATAGGCGTCGCCGATCTCGATGATGTCTTCGTTGATATGGGCGGCGTAACGCTGCTTGAATCCACCCCAGAGCGCGGCAACCTGTTCCGGCCCAAGGCCCGGCGGAGGCGCCTTGGCGGAGCCCTGAAGCCAGTCATAATCGTCCAGCGTGGGATCTTCCCAATGGGCCGCATGCAGCACGGCAGCCGCAGACAGGGCAAGCTTCGCCTCAACCGGATGACAGCCCTTCAGCTGGTCGCCCTGCACGGAGGGCGACATGTCTTCCATGATCAGCGCAAAGCGGTTGGTTGCCTCGTCATAATCCGTATACAGCGCGTTTGGCGTGATACGCCCGGCAACCTTCGGGAAGGTGCGGTAGAAGAACACTTCGCGCTTGTAATGGTTGAGCACCTTTGCGGTGGCGAGGCTGGCTTCGCTGGCCGATGGGAATTTGCCTACCAGCGTCTTAGGCGCGCCGGGTCCAGCTTTGGCGTATTCGAAGACAAAGCGCACATTCTCGCCGATCTGCCCTGTGCCGATCGATTTGGAAGTCAGCGACTTCACTTCGGCATCAATGCCGATCTCCGCAAACAGCGTGTTGAACCACTCGGGCCCAAGCTCCAGCGGATTTGTGTCCAGTCCGGGACGGCTCATTCTTCCCCCTTGTCAGGTTTTTCTGTTGTTTCTGTCGTCTCTGATTTTCCGGTGAACCGGCGCAGCTGTCCGAGGCGGTCTTCGGCATGGCGCAGGCCCTTGTCCAGCGCGGCCATGGTGAGGGCAAAGTCTGCGCTTTTTTCCCGGCGCCAGGCGCGTTCGGTGCTGGCAATTACGAACGCGATCGCGATGCGCTTCAGGCTGGCGGGTGCGCCGCTGTCATCATCGAGACCTGCTGACGCCAGCGCCCACGCCGCGCTGGCATGGCGATGCCCCGGCAGGCGCACGACATGGCTGAGCGATGCTTCCCGGAATTTCATCAGCTCACGGAGGCCGGGCCGGTAGGGCTCCATCGCCTCGAAGCGTTTCATGATCACGTCAAAAAGACGCTCCCGGCCCGATACATCCTCAGGTACCCCATCGGCAGACATGGCCCGGTCAAAATAGCCGTCCATCGCCTCGACGATTTCCTCGCGGCCACCGGCGCCGTGGAACTCCTGCAGCGTAAGACCCGCCTTCGCGGCGATCTCTGCCAGCGTGATCTGTGACCACGGTATCTCCGCAGCAAGCTCCAGCGCAGCCAGCAGTCCGGTCTCGATGACTGAATGGGCGGCGGGCACCGGAACTCCTCCTGTTGAGGTCAGTCCGCCTCTTGTGACAGCTGCCGGTCTCGGTTGGCGGCTGCGTTCAGGGCGTCCTTGAACAAGGCGGGCATCCCACCTGTGTCCATAAGGATGTCAAGAGCCGCCTGGGTGGTTCCGCCGGGTGAGGTGACGGCTTTGCGAAGCGCTTCCGGGGTGTCGCCGCTTTCCGCCATCAGGGCGGCCGCGCCTTCCACCGTGCGCCGGGCAAGGCTCATGGCAAGGTCCTCCGGCAAGCCCTGGGCCACGCCGGCCTGCGCCATCATCTCAGCCAGAAGGAAGATATAAGCTGGCCCCGAGCCGGAGAGCGCCGTGACCGCCGACATCATGTCTTCCGCCACCGGCCCGTGAACTTCGCCGAGCGGGGCGAGCAGCTCGCGCGCGGCCGCAAGGTCTGATGGCTTTGCCGCTTCCGGCGCAGTGAACACCGTCACGCCGCGCCCGATAGCGCCCGGCGTGTTGGGCATTGAGCGGATCACCCGCTCCGTACCCAGCCGGCGAGACAGCTGCGCCAGACGTACGCCCGCCATGATGGAGATCGCCACCGACCCGGGCCCCACAAATGACTTTGCCTGTTCGGATACAGCCGCAAACTGCTGCGGCTTCACCGCCAGCACGATGATGCTGCTTTCAGAAGGCGCGGGATTGAGCTGGATGCGCCCCTGATCGGCCAGCGCCCTGATCTCGTCTCTGGGGGAAGGCTCGACCACGGATATCTCCCGCGCCGGGCCTTTCAGCCAGCCATGCAGCAGCGCCGAGCCCATACGGCCCGCGCCCACAAGGGTCAGAGACGCCGCCTTGCCCACCGCCTCAGCTCAGGCTTCGCCGTGGGTTTCAAACATCACCGCATCAATGGCGTCGCGCGGGGACTTGCCAGCCCAGACAAGGAAGTTGAACGCCGGAATGAACCGGTCAGCGGCGCTGACCGAAGCGGCCATCACAGCACGCACTTCGCCGTCGGACAGCTCGTCGCGGCCCTCCATCGGGAAAGTGTAGCGGAAGACGATCACACCATCATCCGCCCAGAAATCGAAATGGCCGAGCCACAGGCGCTCATTGGCCAGCATCACCAACTCGTTGATGGCGGCGCGCTTGCTCTCCTGGGGCTTCACATCAAGCGTCATGGAGTAGTGAACGGCGGCCGGCTCCGGCCGGTAGGCGAACAGCGCGCCCATATCGCCCCAACGTGTCTCGGCGACGACCTGCAAGGTGCCCTCATCGTCGCGCTCGGCAGGCCAGCCGGCGGCTTCAAGCACATCTTCAACAACATCCAGGGGGTCGATCACTACAAGATCGCTGCGGCTAAGTTCCAGGCTCATCTTGGGGCCTCCGCGTTGAGATTTATACACGCTGCCGGATTCGCTCCCGAAATCCAACAGCACTCAACGCCGGGCGCACCGGCGATGTCAAAGTTCATAAGCAGTTAACGGTCAGCTTTCAGTGGATTTTCCCGCTTCGAGCGCAGCAACCCGCGCCTCCAGAGCCTCCACACGCTCCAGCGCTGCCGTGGCGATGGCCTTCAGCGCTTCCACTTCATCGCGCCCGGCAAGGTCCATATCCGCGATCAGGGCCCGCACCCGGGCCTGCGCCGCAGTCTTGGCTTCCTCGCCCGCTGCGCGGGCCGCGCCGAGGGCGCCGGTCATCAGGCCTGCGATGTCATCAAGCAGTGGATTTGTGCTGGCCATGCGGCTACTCCTTCGCGCCGGGTGTGCTGGTGGCCTATCAGATAAGGTGCCGGCCAGACAGGGAAAAGACGCCGCATGACCGAACTGCTCGCCGCACTGACGATTTTCATGGGCGATACCGCTCTGAAATTTCCCGAATGGAGCCCGGCGCTCTTTTCCATCGACTTCAGTTTTCTCGGCCTCGGCACCTTCCATCTGCGCTGGTATGCGCTTGGCTACATCGCCGGCATCGGCCTTGCCTGGTGGTATGGTAGCCAGCTGCTGAAGCGGCCGGAGCTTTTCGGTGGCACCGCGCCGCTGACGAAGGACGGCCTTGATGACCTGATGTTCTGGATCATTATCGGCATCATCCTGGGCGGGCGGCTCGGCTATATCCTGTTCTACATGGTGCCCTACCAGATGGACGTTCTGGCGGCTGATCCGATGGCGATCCTGCGTATCTGGGATGGCGGCATGGCCTTCCATGGCGGCATTGCAGGGGTTGTGGTGGTTCTGGCCTGGTTTGCCATCAAGCGCGGCGTGAACCTTCTCTCCGTGGGCGACATTGCCGGGGTGACTGCCCCTATCGGCATCGGGCTCGTCCGCATCGCCAACTTCACCAATGCCGAACTCTACGGCCGCCCCACCGATGCACCTGTCGGCATGGTATTCCCCGAAGGGTATGTGCCCGGCTCCACCCCGCCAGCCTACAATTGGGAAACGGGCGACTGGGTGTATCGCGGCGACGAACTCGCCCGCCATCCCAGCCAGCTTTACGAATCCGTGCTGGAAGGCTGGCTGCCGCTGCTGGTGCTGTCGATCCTGATCTGGAAGTTCGGCGCCCTGAAACGCCCTGGCCTGGTGGCAGGTCTGTTCCTGCTGTTTTACGGCTTTGGCCGGTCGATTGCCGAGAACTTCCGCGAGCCGGATTCCTTCGTCAGCGGCCTGCCCGGTTGGCTGACCATGGGCATGATCCTCTCCACACCGATGTGGCTCGGCGGCGCCTGGCTGGTCTGGAATGCGCTGCGTCCCCGAAAAATCTGAGTTTACAAAGAGTTAATCGGCCGACATAGATGACTTCTGGGCTCCTGAGCAGTTCGGGAGGGTTGGCGATATGGGTACTCAAAGCCTTTACAGGCTCACAGCGGCATGCCTGATCACGCATGAGCTGGAACTTCTCCTCCTGCGGGAGGGGCATATCTTCCATGGCGCCGCCACACCGCTTGGCCAGGCCCTGCTGTGTACGCATCTGGCCATCGTGCTGGGCCTGCTCATCGTCGCCGAGGTTAGCCGCAGCACCCTTATCCGCGCAGGTCTCTGCGTGTTTGCGGTGCTGCATGTGGGCCTGCACTGGCTGTGCCGGCATGATCCCGTCAACTCAGCGGCCTCGATCGTTTCCTGGGTGCTGATCCTGCTGGCGGGCGTGTTCGGAGCGGCCTATCTGGTGCCGCAGAAGGCGCGCTAGGCGCCGCAGACGCTTCAGGAATGCCATGACCCTTGAAGAAAGGCTGATCCGCCTGATCGAAACCGACGGCCCGATCCCGCTATCGGCCTACATGCAGATCGCCCTGCATGATCCCCAGGATGGGTATTACGCCGTCCGCCCCGGTCTTGGCCGCGACTTCACCACCGCGCCGGAAACCAGCCAGATCTTCGGCGAACTGATCGGTCTCTGGATCGTGCATGAGTGGCGCGCCCTGGGCGAGCCGTCTCCGTTCAACCTGGTCGAAATCGGCCCCGGCCGCGCGCTGCTGCTGCATGATGCCCTGAAGATGGCAGCGCTCGCGGGCGGACAGGTTTTCCTGGACGCCTTGCAGCTGACCCTGATCGAGCCCAGCCCTGCCCTGCGCCTCGTCCAGACCGAGCGCCTGCAGCGCTTTGCCCCGCAATTTGTCAGCCAGCTTTCCAGCGTGCCCGCCGGGCCGATGCTGCTGGTGGCAAACGAATATCTCGACTGCCTGCCCGTGCGCCAGTTCCACCGGGATGGCGAGCGCTGGCGGGAATGCGTGGTCGGCCTGTCTGCCGAAAGCCGTCTCGTGATGGGCCTGGCCGCAGACGAGCCTCGCCCACCGATGGGCACGGCGCTGGCTGGCAATGTGGTGGAAGTGCAGTCCGGCCTCGACCTGATCATCGCCGACCTTGCCACGCGCGCGGCCCCGTTCCGCGCCCTGTTCGTAGACTACGGGCCAGCAGACCGGGCGCCCGCCGATACGCTGCGCGCCTATCGGGAAGGCCGCCAGGTTTCGCCGCTTGAAGCGCCCGGCCTCTGCGACCTGACGGCGGATGTGGACTTTGGACGCTTCGCGCGCCTCGCGGCCTCTGCCAATCTGGATGTCAGCGGCCCCACCCCGCAGGGCATGTTCCTGCTGGGCCTTGGCGCGCAGGCCCGTCTCAACCAGCTGATCAAGGCCAATGAGGACGAAGCCGAAGCGATCTACACGGCCGCCCAGCGCCTGATCGATCCGAAGGAAATGGGCGAACGGTTCAAGGCCATCTGCCTGTCCTCACCCGGCCTGCCGAAGCCGGCGGGGTTCTGACGCCGCGACAGCCTTGGGATCAGCGCCCGAATGCCTATCTAGTGCGGACTATCCTGAAGGAGCCTGTCTTGGCTGAAATTTCCCTGCTCGAACTTGGCCGTGTGCGCGAAGGCTTCACCCGCGCCGATGCCCTGCACGAAGCCCGCCGCCTCGCCCAGCATGCCGAAGCCTGTGGCTACAAGCGTTTCTGGGTCGCCGAGCATCACAACATGGCGGCCGTTACCACCGCGGCCACATCTCTAGTCATCAGCCATATCGCGGCCGGCACCAAAACCATCCGCGTCGGCGCCGGCGGCATCATGCTACCCAACCATGCGCCCTACATCATCGCAGAACAGTTTGGCACGCTCGAAGCGCTCTATCCCGGCCGGATCGATCTTGGCCTTGGCCGCGCGCCCGGCACCGACCAGCTGACCCTGCGCGCCCTGCGCGTGCATCCGGAAGAAGCCGAACGCTTCCCGCAGGATGTCGTGGAGCTGCAGATGTGGCTCGGCCCCGTGCAGGAGGGCCAGCGGATCGAGGCTGTGCCCGGCTCCAACTCCAATGTCCCGCTCTGGATTCTCGGCTCCAGTTTGTTCGGTGCCCAGCTCGCCGCAGAGCTTGGCCTGCCCTACGGCTTCGCCTCCCACTTCGCCCCGCAGGCGCTCGACCAGGCCCTCGCCACTTACCGCTCGCGCTTCAAGCCGAACGAGAAGATGGCAAAGCCCTATGCGCTGATCGGCGTGAACATCGTCGCGGCGGAAACCGATGAAGAGGCCCGCTACCTTGCCACCTCGCAGCAGATGTCCTTTGCCAACCTGGTGCGCGGCCAGCGCAAGCTGACCCAGCCGCCGATTGACGACATCGACACCTACTGGACCCCGCAGGAACGCGCCCAGGCCTCCGCCATGCTGAACTTCAGCATCATCGGCGCCCGGGATACCGTCCGCAAAGGCGTCGATGCCCTGCTGGAACGTACGCAGGCTGACGAGCTGATGATTGTGTCGGACATGTATGATCCCGAAAAGCGCCGCCGCTCGGTTGAGATCATTGCTGAGGTCATGGGGAAAAAGGTGGGCGCGTCCGCTTACTGAGCGCGCTTGATCTCGTTGCCTTCGCCCAGCAGCACCACTGTCGGGGCATGCTGGCGGGCTTTTTCCGCCTCGACGCCGCAGAAGGCCGCGATGATCACCGTATCGCCAACCGCGAAGTGACGCGCCGCCGCGCCATTGACGCCGATGGTGCGCGACCCGCGGGGGGCCTCCAGCGCATAGGTCTGAATGCGCGCGCCATTGGTCACATTCCAGATATCCACCTTCTCATGGGGCAGAATGCCGGAAGCATCGAGCAGATCCTGATCGATGGATACCGAGCCTTCATAGTGCAGATCACACTGGGTGACAGTGGCGCCATGAAGCTTTGCTTTGAGCATGCTGAGGATCAAGATCGGCCTCCAGAACATCATGAGCGCTTTTGCTCATAACGAGAATATGGGGTCGCCCCATCGCGGAGCAAGGGCTTATTGCATTGCAATATGCGGGCCGTAAAGCCGCGGTATGTAAACAGATACATTACCTTTTCGGCAGGCAACGCATTGGCACAGGGCCTTTACGGAGGGGTATATCCCGAGGCAAACGGGCGGCCATGACCCTTATCCTGCTTAACAAGCCCTATGGCGTCCTCAGCCAGTTCACCGATGAGGGTAGCGGCAAGCCGACGCTGAAGACATATATTCCCCTGCCCGGCGTCTACCCCGCCGGCCGGCTGGATTTTGACAGCGAAGGCCTTCTTATCCTCACCGATGACGGGCGCGAGCAGGCCCGGATCGCCGACCCGAAACACAAGATGCCGAAAACCTACCTGGCACAGGTCGAGGGCATTCCCTCGGAAGACGCCCTCGAAACGCTCCGCCGCGGCGTTGATCTGAAAGACGGCCGCACCCGCCCCGCACGCGCGCAGATCATCCCAGCGCCCGAAAATCTCTGGCCGCGCGATCCGCCCATCCGCTACCGGAAATCGGTGCCGGACACGTGGATCGAGCTGACGATTACCGAGGGGCGCAATCGCCAGGTACGGCGGATGACGGCCGCTGTGGGCCACCCAACCCTGCGCCTCATCCGCATACGGATTGGAGAATGGGACGTCGGCAAACTCGCGCCTGGCGAGTGGCGCCGAGCGTAAAACACCGGAAAAACTGAAAAAATACAGCCCCAGCGGTTAACATTGTCACCTTCAAGGCCTAGGTGCCAGCGCAGGAAACCGAATCCAGGCAAGGGGACTGATAATGACGGCTCCACCCGTGGTGAATGAACTTGGCAGCTGGTGGGACCGCAACGCGCCCGGCTGGGCAACCGATGCGACCGACTATATCGCCAGCATCTGGAATGAAGGCGCCTATGGGCTGACCTTCGGTCAGATCATCACCGTGTTCCTGATCATGGGCTTTGTGATCATCGTGCGCGGCCTGTTCGCCCGCACGCTGGTCGTCTGGATCACAAACTGGGCGGCGGGGTCGAACACGAAAATCGACGACGCGCTCGTCAAGGCGATTTCCACCCCGCTGAAGATTATCCCGATTGTCGCCGGCATCTATGCCTCGATCCAGGTTCTGGATGTCGACCCCACCGTTGAACTCTATGCCAGCCGCATTATCCAGTCGATCGTTACACTGACGATCTTCTGGTCGCTCTCGCGTGCTGCACGCGTGCTCGAATATGTGCTGGGGGATGTGAAGCAATCCCTCTCCGGCCCCGCTGTGGACTGGATGATCAAGGCGTTGCAGTTCATTCTTGTTGCGCTTGGCCTTGGCGCCGTGGCCCAGCAATGGGGCATCGCGGTAGCCCCGCTGCTCGCTGGTCTCGGCGTGTTCGGCATCGCCGTTGGTCTCGGCGCGCAGGATCTTTTCCGCAACCTGATTTCCGGCCTGCTCATCATTGGCGAGAAGCGGTTCGTTCCCGGCGAATGGATCCTTGTCGATGGCGTGGTCGAAGGCACAGTGGTGCAGATCAATTTCCGCTCCACCCTGGTGCGCCGGTTTGATCAGAGCCCGGTCTATGTGCCCAACTCGAAGCTGGCCGATGCCGCCGTCACCAACTTCACACGCATGACGCATCGGCGCATCACCTGGGCCGTGGGCGTGGAATATGCCACCACCGTGGATCAGCTCAGAGCGATCCGCCAGGAAATCGAAGACTGGCTGATGAACGATGACCGCATCGCCAAGCCTCCCGAAGTGGCGCTCTTCGTACGCGTCGACAAGTTTAACGCCAGCTCGATCGATTTCCTCATCTACACCTTCACCAAAACCACCATTTGGGGCGAGTGGCTGAAGGTGAAGGAAGATTTCGCCTATGCCGTGATGGACATCATCGAGCGCAACGGCGCCGCCTTCGCCTTCCCGAGCCAGACGATCTACTTGAACCAGCCCGACCCGCCGGAAATCATGACCCCGCCGGAAGGCAGAAGCCCCGCCAACCGCCTGCCGCCGCCCTCCAGCGGCCAATCCGGCGCGCAGGGCTCCACCAGCGCAGAGGCATCGTCAGACAGCGAACTCGGCGAAGACAACAGCTGAAACGCAAACGGGGCGCCCCATCGGAGCGCCCCTTTTTATTTCCGACAGCCATCGCTGCGTTCAGTTATGCCCGACGGAGTCTGTGCTCAGGGGGCGCTCCTCGATGTGCGTTTCCGCCATCCAGCGCTTCACGATGGGAGCCATCAGCAACATCAGGAAGCCGATGACCATGCCGATGTATCCGATGGACGAGAACACCTGGATATAATTCGATTTGGCGCCTGCCACATCGATAATCTGTCCACCGACAGTTTCTGCGCCTGCCGCTGCCGCGATCACGCCGGACATTGCGTTGCCCAAGCCTGAATAGACAAACCATGCGGCCATGAACAGGCCGACCAGAGAGGCTGGCGCCAGCTTCGTCATGGCCGAAAGGCCGACGGGCGAAAGCATCAACTCGGCCATCGTGTGGATCCAGTAAATGGCGAAGATGAAGAATACCGGCGTCAGCGCCGCGGCCCCGACACTGGACATACCGCCGACCAGCACGAGATACCCAAGCCCCGCCCCGAACACGCCAATGGCAAATTTCACCGGCGTTGACGGCTCCCAGCCGCGCCGCGCCAGCCACACCCACAACCAGGCCACAAGCGGCGCAAACAGGAAAATGAAGCCCGCATTCAGCGACTGGAACACCGGCGTGGGGACATTCCATCCGAAGATGTTGGTATCGACCAGACGGCTCGTCACCAGCGTCAGCGAAGAACCCGCCTGCTCAAACAGTGACCAGAACGGGATCTGCGCGATGGCAAAATACACCGCTGCCCACATCCGGGTGCGCGCCGCGCCTTTGAGGCGGATTATCGAGTAGCCGATCAGGGCCACGAACATGCCGATGCCCGTGATCATTGCCAGCGTATTGACGATCCCGGCATTCATCAGCAGCGCGACAGACACAGCCACGATCAGCAGGGCCGAAGTGTAGCATGCCGTTTCGATGGTAACCACGCCAAGCACCTTCTCGCGGAGCTTTTCCGGCGAAGGTGGTTCTGCCTTCCCGTCCAGCCAGGGTTGCCCCCACTGGAATACGATCAGGCCGAACAGCATGCCCAGCCCTGCGGCGCCAAAACCCCATGCCCAGCCATAGACGATGCCGAGGATACCGCAGGTCCAGGTTGCGAGGAACGAACCGAGGTTGATCCCCATATAGAACAGGGTGAACCCGCCATCGCGCCGCGGGTCACCTTCCGGGTAAAGATCACCAACGATTGTGGAAATGTTCGGCTTGAGGAAACCGACACCGGCAATGATAAGTGCCAGCGAGATGTAGAGAATGTTCACGTACAGCGACTGCTGAACAACCACTGTGGAGTAAGATCCGTGCTCAAACACGGCAACCGGTGAGGACGTGTCCGGCTGGCCCGCTGTCGTTGCATCGGCCAGCACGAGGATGTCGGTTTCGCTCCGCTCGACCAAGGGCACCATCTGGCCGAGGCGCTCGACCATCATGCCTTCATCGGTTTCTTCAACGTGGAGCCGCTCGCCGTTCAGGACAAGAACAGTCTCAGGCTCAGGACCGGCACAGCCAAGGTTCACCAGCGCGCAGATGTTCTCGATGAAGCCGCGCGTGCGGCGCTGGATTTGGTAATCGCCCACGCCGGCATCATCGACAGGCAGAATGCGCTCATCGCCCAGCGTCGCAAACTGCGTGGAGTCGAAAACCACCCGGCGTGTTTCGCCCTCATAATCCACAAACAGCTGGCGGCGGTTATCCCGGCCCTCTGCCTGAACTTCAAAATTGCCTGCTGAGGTAATCAGCGTCTCGCGCGATCCGCTGCCCTCAAATGCCATCCCGAAATGGCCAAGCACCAGCAGGATCGCCCCAAACGTCACCGCCTTGCGCTGGCCAAGATACTTGTCTGATAAGACCCCGCCGACAATCGACATGATATAGACCAGCGCAATATACGCGCCGTAGATCACGTTCGACCGCTCGTCCGAAAACAGGAAATGCTGCGTCAGGTACAGCAGCAGCAGGCCGCGCATCCCGTAATAGGAAAAGCGTTCCCACATCTCGGTGAGAAAGCAGATTACCAGTCCCCTCGGATGACCCAGAAAGCTCTTTTCCGAAGGCGGCACAGTCATATCTGTCACGTGTAGGCTCCCCAGCGCACTGAAACTCTATGCCGGCGCGCCGTGGCGGGCCGAATTGTGTCAGAGGTTTGACCATGCCCCGCCCTGCCGCTCAAGGCAGTTTCTGCCGTTAGGTCCGATAGATGCGGTCGCCGCTTACACCTCGTCCAGCAATCCGGGGTAATTATTGCTCACCTTGCCAACCGCCGGGCCAATCGGCCAGGCATCCATATCCTCATTCGGGAAGGGCTCGAACAGGCCGGAGGGATCGCCGGAACGGGGGTGCAGCCAGTGGTCATAATCCTCCGGCCGCAGGATCACCGGCATCCGGTCATGGATACCCGCGGTGAAGTCATTGGGTTTGGTCGTCAGGATGGTGAAGCTCTGAAGCTCCGAGCCATCAATCAGCGCGGCATCCCACAATCCCGCCACGCAGAAATTACGGCGATTGCGCAGGCGAAAGACAAACGGCGTCTTCGTCTTTCCCTGCACCGACCATTCATAATACCCCGATACCGGCACCAGGCAGCGTTTGTGCCGGAACGCGCCGCGAAATGCCGGCTTCTCCGCCACCTCTTCGGCCCGCGCATTGATGCTGATCGCCCGCCATTCCTTCAGCGGTTTGGTCCACCAGCTCGGCACCAACCCCCAGCGCATGGGCGCCATCTCGCGGGCAGATCCATCGTAATTGAGGCGCACAATCGGCTGAATGGCCGTCGGCGCGATGTTCCAGTTCGCCTCGGGCGGCGCCACGCCGGGAATGGACAACACACCCAACCAGGAGAAAAACTCCTCCCAGCTCACCTCTTCGCGGAAATACCGACCACACATGGATTTCAGGCTACCGGGCGCCTCCGGCGCGCGCCAGTCTCAATAGGCCTCTTCGGCGAACACCTTGCGCACGTCGCGGTTCCACGGCCCGTAATAGCGTTGCAGCAGGCGCTCAGCCGGTGTCACGCCCGAGGCGGCAATCTCGTCCAGCCCGGTGAGGAAGCCCGTTTCATCGTCGCCCGCCGCAGACAGAACGCGCCCTTTGAGGCCCGCCCGGCTGATCTCCAGCACGTCCTTTGCCAGATCCTGCATCGTCCGCCCGCCAGGAACCGGCGTCTTCAGGCCCAGGGTGCGCACCGACTGGCGCATCGCCTCGCGCTCCGCCGCGCTCCAGCCTTTGATGAGGTCCCACGCCGCATCCAGCGAAGATTGCGAATAGAACAGCCCCGTCCAGAAGGCAGAGAAGGCGCACAGCCGGTCCCATGGCCCGGAATCAGAACCGCGCATCTCAAGGAAACGCTTCAGGCGCACTTCGGGGAAGATGGTCGAGAGGTGGTCGGCAAAATCATCCATCGCCGGTTTCTCGCCCGGCAGGATGGGCAGCTTGCCCTCTAGGAAGTCACGGAAGCTGAGGCCGGACGCATCCAGATACTTGCCGCCCCGGCGCACGAAATACATCGGCACATCCAGCGCGTAATCCACATAGCGCTCAAACCCGAACCCGTCCTCGAACACGAAGGGCAGCATGCCCGTCCGGTCCGGGTCCAGGTCGGTCCAGATATGCGAGCGATAGGAGAGGAAGCCGTTCGGGCGCCCCTCCAGGAAAGGCGAATTGGCAAACAGCGCCGTGCCCAGCGGCTGAAGCGCCAGCGACACGCGGAATTTCTGCGCCATATCCGCTTCCGAGCCGAAATCGAGGTTCGCCTGCACGGTGGACGTGCGGAACATCATCTGCCGGCCAAGGCGGCCCACCTTGTCCATATAGGCGGTCATGATCTTGTAGCGGCCCTTGGGCATCACCGGCGTTTCCGCCATGCTCCAGATCGGGCTGGCGCCGAGGCCAATGAAGCCGATGCCCAGCGGCTCGGCAATCTCGCGCACCTCGGTCAGGTGCCGGCCCACTTCCACGCAGGTCTCGTGGATGGATTTCAGCGGAGCACCGGACAGCTCGAACTGCCCGCCCGGCTCCAGGCTGACGCTGGCGCCGTCCTTCTTCAGGCCGATCAGGTATCCGCCTTCCAGAATAGGCTCCCAGCCGAACCGGTCCCGCAGCCCTTCCAGCATCGCCAGAATGGACGCAGGCCCCTCATAGGGCAGCGGTTTGAGGCCATCCCAGATGAAGCCGAATTTCTCGTGTTCGGTGCCGATTGCCCAGTCGCTGCGCGGTTTGGAGCCGCCTTCCAGATACTCGACCAGTTCGTGCTTGCCCGAGATTCGCGGCGAGGCTTCGTCGATGTCGCTCGTTGGCGTGGTCATCGCGGCGCGCTCCTGAAACAGTTTGTCCGGCTGGGGAGATAAGGCCGAAAAGTGGCAACGCCAACGGGGGAATGCAAAATCTTGAACGGAGGCGTCATTATTTCTGCCTGAAGGCCAATAACTACAGCGCCTTTGCCTGTGGAAATCCCTCGGGCGCACCCGTTCGAACCTGCCCAAGCGGGGTTAGCCTGCCCTCATCACCGCCGTCTCAGGAGTGGCTCCAACTTCAGCGCCGACGCATTCGTCCTACTAACGAAGCCTTGAGTAATAATCCCCATCATATTCTTTTTGCACGTTGACCCAGCCCCCTGATCCGGGCCGTTTAATTGGAGACTCTGTTCGCCTTTCTTTCTGGTTGGGGGTGGGTGGTCAAGGCCCGCTGAGCGGAGCTCTTGCGTAGCTCAGGCGAAGCGGGCCGGGC
>Ga0067045_1028304_pt1 | contig 36624 bp, 34 predicted proteins | sample TerdegcTABiofilm_FD_59184 | JGI IMG/M metagenome (GOLD analysis project Ga0067045, IMG submission 59184) | Combined Assembly of (Gp0054472, Gp0054536) Wastewater bioreactor microbial communities from Singapore -Terephthalate degrading...
ACTCAATCTCTACACCAGGCTCTTTGAGGAGATAAACAGTCAGCTTAAAAAGAAGGAGATAATAGTAAAAGAGACGTAAGGGTGCCATAGTAGATGCAACCATAGTAGAGTCTTCAAGAAGACCAGGGTCTGTGCATTTTTGAATCATGACGAACAGACCAAGGGGCCTACTTGCGTGAATCACATTTGTATTTCCATAAGATCCCTACCCACTATAACCCTCCCATTGAAATTCTGCTTTGGGCCTTCTATCCACATTTCATCAGTTACGGAAGGGTCATCAGATGGAACAAAATGCGTGAGAACGAGGGTTTTTACCCCGGCCTCCTTTGCAACTTTACCCACATCTATATGTGTTGTATGACATCCCACAATATGTTCTACAAGTCTATCTGCATTAGGAATACGCGCATGAAGCCTGGTGAGGGATGGTTTATGAAGGACTTCGTGTACAAGCATGTCGGCACCCCTAGCAAGCCTCACAAGATTATCACATGGTGTTGTATCACCGGAGAAGACAATCGATCTATCAGGGGTATCAAATCGGTATGCGAAAGACGGCACTACTGGAGGGTGATTAACCAGAGTTGCTGTTACCTTAACATTTTCATCCTGCATAACAAGTCCTTCTCCGTAAATCTCATGGGCTTGTACCATAGGGACTAATGGTGGTCTACCCTCGTCAGGGATTCTGATGTGTATATCGTAAGCATTCAGCTCAAAAAAAAGCTTGGTCATTTTTTCCAGTGGTGGTGGACCATAAGTATCTATCTTCCCCTTAAACCCTGAAGCCCATGCATTGTAAATGAGATTTCCATATTCCAGATTGTGGTCAGAGTGGTGATGGGTAATAAAAATATATCTTATGTCCCGCAGAGGTACACCGGCGAAGACAAGCTGCCTACTCACACCCCCTCCACAATCAACTACGTAAGGAACATTGTTCACAATCACCACCCATGCTGACTGATTTCGCATTTTATTTGTACGGGGTCCACCCCCTGTTCCTAAAAGAATTAATCTTGTTCCTGTTTTTTTCGTGGGGCTAAGATCCTTTGCCTGAGAAAAAACATCCTTTGCCAGTATGGTGCTGGCAAAAGTAGCTATTGAACCAGTTAAAAATTTTCTTCTAGATATGCCTCTTTTTTTGTCTTCTCTTTCTTGCGTAGACATATTCATAACCCCTCCTTTCTAATTATATGTAGTCAATTCAAGCTATAAATGTAATACTTTCCTTTAGCTACTACTGTGTATACCCAATCACCTCGAGCACTAAATCCGATTTTATCCGAACAGCCCTTTTATAATCCTTCATCTGCTCTCTTTACTCTATAAGACTCTCCAACCTATGTCAAGGTGGAATATCTTCTTATAAGATGAAAAACCTGAATGAAAAGCCTGACGAGACAATTAAGAGCCTATAAGGGTGCATGGGATCCCCTCCCTATCAAAGAGTCTCTTTAATTCATCCCCCTTTTCGCTGAAGTATGCCTCTTGCCTTGCCCATTCTATCCTGTATCTCCTATAGACCCAGTCTGCATAATGGTAGTTCATCCTGTCAATCAATACAGAGTGGATATAACCCCTGACCTCTCCAATAAGGGCTTCAGCCCCTATCAGAAGGGGCGCTATCATCATATGTGCCCTTATCCCTTCTCCATGCAGTCTCTTAAGGGCTTCTATCCTCTCTTTAATCGGTGGGGCATATGGTTCAAATAGCATCCTTATCTTATCATCTGCTGTGGTGATTGTAAGATAGACATCTATATCGGATGAGGATTTCAATAGCTCGATATCCTGTAAAATTAGAGGAGATTTTGTCTGGATAACAATAGGCCAGTTATACCTTATAAGGACCTCAAGGCAGCTTCTGGTCAGCATGTATCTTCTCTCTATAGGCTGGTATGGGTCACATACACCGCTTATCCATACCTTCGCCCTCTTCTTTCCCTTTATATCCCTTAAAAGTAGTTCTGGTGCATTGACCTTTACATGGACGAACCTTCCCCATTCCTCCTTTATACCCAAGAACCTCTTTATAAATCTTGCATAACAGTAATGGCAGCCATGGGTGCAGCCTATGTAGGGGTTTATTGTATAGTCATAGACCTTTGAAGATGTAAGGATACCCCTGACATGGGTCTCCCTGTAACTAACTGCCTGAGATGGAGAGCCTTCTGAAGGCATCAAGTTTTGTCCTGTCACCTAATCTCGCCTTATCAAGGCATGTCTTTAAAAACTCTATAGATTCATCGTATTGTTTTCTCTGGACAGGGAATGGATGGCCATCCTTACCACCATGGGCAAAGCTGAACCTCGCAGGGTCATCAAAGCTTGGTGGTGTCTTATATACAAGCTCAGAGATAAGGGAAAGGGCAGAGATGGTCCTTGGACCCACACCCTTGATCTGGATGAGGTCTTTAAATGTGGCTGGTTGGGATTCATGGATGAGTCTAAACTGTTTGAAGAGACGCCCTTCATCTATGTCAGAGGCTCTTATATAGTGTCTCTCTGGCATGGTAAGGGAAACCTTATTCCAGGTCTTTATCATGGTATCAGGATATCCTTTTACAAATGCTACCATAGAGTCCTTTGCCTCGTTGCTCTCCCTGGCAACAAGGTTCAAAACATCCTTTCTTTCATCGCATGTAATACCTGTATGGGGCTCTGATATGACATCAAGGTCCTCCCTTGATAGCCACTGGTAACGCCTTGCCCTTCTTTCTACCCCATTCATCCCCTGTTGGATGATTGCCCATTCACCCTGCCTTGTAAAGATGAAGGTATGGTGATAGAGGTTATAACCATCCTGTATCGCTGCATTATCTATCTTTGCACATAGACGGCTCATATTGATAAGATAGGAGACATCCATGCCCCATCTCTCTCCATAATCTGTTATTTCATCAGGGGTCTTTATTGCCCTCTTTGCCTTCCCTCCACATATGGCTATGGGCAGTTCATCCCCCAAGGAATTCAAGCCCTCTTTTAATGCACCGCATAGGGTTGTTGTAAGACCGCTACTGTGCCAGTCAAAACCAGCGGCACACCCTAATGCCTGAAACCATATAGGGTCAGCAATACGGCTTAAGAATTCATGGGGACCGAACTCAAGGAGGATGACCTCGATAATGGCAGCAGAGAGCCTCTTCATCTTCTGGAAGAGCCAGGCTGGTGCCTTTCCATAGTGAAGGGGGAGGGATGTTATCTGTCTTCTCATGGGGACCTTTTTTAAGGATATATCTGTAATACCCCATAGTTAGTTCAAAGTCAAGAGGGATACAGGGGCATTACTGATTCCTCTTTCTGCGCACTGTCACGGTTTCTCCCCCAATGCCCCAGTTATCCGTATCAACCTCTTCGATAATCACAAAGGTTGTCTGGGGATTCTTGCCAAGCACATCAACAAGGAGTTGTGTTGCACCCTTTATAAGCTCTGCCTTTTGTTCTGTGGTTACCCCCTCTTTTGTAATTTTGATATTCACATAGGGCATAAAAACCTCCTTTGATTATCATAATACCTTTTTTACGAGGTCTTGACAATAACGTAAGATATAGCTCACCGGCTGATCCCTTCCTCTCTCAAATAATCCTGTGCATCTTTATGACCTAATCGTGCGGCAATCTTAAAATTTCTTATTGCCTGCTTGTAGTTGCCAAGATTCTTATATGTGTAACCGCGGTTGTTATAAGCCACTGCAAGTTTTGGATCTAATTCTATGGCATTGGTGAAGGTCTCTATTACCTCGTATAATCTCCAGATTCGTATAATGAGCCCCCCTCTGAAACCATTTTACTGCATTGAGTGCCTTTATACCCTGGACATATTCTTCCTGTTTTTTTCCTTTATTGTGCCCCTTGCTGTCTTCATTTCCTCCTTCAAGCGTTCGTTTTCTTTAAGGAGTGCATCTGCCCTTTTTTTGATTTCCTCTAACTCCTTTGTCTTTTGTCTGTCCTTGCGAAGGGCATCAATGGATTTGATGACATCATTAGGGTCAGCGGCAATCCTTGCCTTGAGCCAGTATGTTTTGCCGTCCCATCGTTCATCCACTATCTCTACCAATTCAAAGTCCATGCTTGATCCGAGAAAACAGGTTAATCTCCGTATTTATTCTCTTGATAATGAACTCACTGAAATCAGATTCTGGTGTAGGGGGAAATTAATCAATGTCCAGAAAGTCAAAAACTCTGACTTGAAAGGTGTGCGCTTTTGAAGTTTAGCTAACAGATAATTAATAATATTTTGGCACTACAAAATAGTTTTTAAAGGTCATGATGTGTAACTGCTTGATATCATTAGATACATAAATTTGGATAAGGCAAAATAAGCCAAAATTTACACTCTGGACCATGAAGTTGGGTTAAGATAGATGAGAGAGCTTTATAAAGGATCAGGTATAGCCCCATAATATAGAATCAGAATTCTAGCTTCATTCCATCGTGGGCTGCGATGATATTTACCCCTGTTTCATTTTTTAAATTCTCAGCCACAAGATGAGGTTTTTCCATGATAATATTCATACCAAAGTGGGTCATTATTACCACCTCTGGTTTAAGATCCATAGCAATCTGCTTTAGGTCATGGGTGGACAGGTGGTCTATGATGTGGGTTTCTTTTATGGGTTTTGACCTCAAGACATTCACTATGAGATAATCGGCCTTATAAAAATCTTTAAGCCCTTCAAAATACCTTGTATCTGTCAGGATACCTATTTTTTTATTGAGATGGAACAGGATTCCGTATGTCTCAACAGGGTGGATATGTCTCATGGATGTAGTAAATGCAATATCCTTTATGGTGTATGTCTGCCTCTCCTCCAAAATCTCTAAATGTTCCATATATCCATGGATATACCGGAAGATTACAGGGTCATCGCCTATGGCGTCACCGGGACAGTAAACCGTGCCCTTCCTTTTGAAGCCTCCATCTGTCATTGCCTCTATCATAACGTTTATATCATTGGAATGATCTAGATGTTTATGGGTAAGGATTATCCCATCAAGATTGGCAGGATCAAGATGGTCTTTTGATGCCCTTACCCTTACTATTGCCCCAGGTCCGGGGTCTATATAAAGATTTGTTTTTCTATAATGAAGCCACAGGCCACCTGTTGCCCTTATCTGTTTTGCCACAACAAATCTTGCACCACCTGTCCCAAGGAATTTTATAAAACCCTCCATTATTACTATTACCTCTAAATTTTTTTCTGTCAGATGTATTCAATATATTAAATCTGCTGTTTTAACAAGATGTATATGCTATGCTATAAATATAAGGAGAGTCAAGGCAAATTGAGTATCATAAGATATGCCATATTCGATTCATCTCTGGGTAACATGCTCTTTGTATCAAAAAACAATGCCCTGATAAGACTTAAGATATCTCAGGATGACCCATCTACTATAAAAAATAGATTCCTTGTGACTACCCCTGAAGGCATAGAATCTATGAAACTGTTTGTGGGCCTTGCCCGACAGATAGACCTCTATATGAAAGGTGAAAGGATAGATTTTCGTGATGTAGCTTTAGACCTGAGCTGCCTATCTCCATTCACACAGCAGGTTTTGAGTGAGGTAAGAAAGATACCCTACGGGGAGACAAGGAGTTATGGATGGATATCGAGGAGACTCGGGTTTAGGAATGCTGGAAGGGCAGTGGGGCAGGCGCTGAAGGCAAATCCAATACCTATAATCATCCCCTGCCATAGGGTTATAAGAGAGGATAGCTCAATCGGTGGCTTCACCCTGGGGACTAATATAAAAAGGAGGCTTCTTTCTATTGAAGGGATTGCACTATAGAGGTTTTTTGTCATATTGTCTCAGGGGCTGGGGCAGGATCGCAAGATACGAGCGATAGATGTTTTGCATGGATACTGCTACTATTAGACCTTTATATAATATGCCTCTATTGCCTCAACCAGTCCTGAAATATCATGTTTTTTCGCCTCTATATGGACATCTACGCCATAATCCTTTAATGTCCCTGTTGTCACAGGACCTATGGATGCTACAGTACACCTTTTAAGAATCTCCTTTCCATATAAGGTAATAAAATTTTTTACTGTAGAGGAACTTGTAAAGGTCACTAAATCAGGTATCTCACTTAGGTTTTCTATCCTATCAGGCATGGATGTCTTGTATATGGGGATGACATCGCAGATGCCACCATTATCTCTGATGTAATGGACAATGACATCACGGGCATCCTCTGCCCTGGGCAGGAGAAATCGCTGTTTATTTATTTCCATCCCCTTTAATATCTCTATTATGCCCTCGGATGTCCATTTTTCAGGGATATAATCAGGTATAACCCCCTTTGTCTGTAGGACAGAGGCAGTGACATCGCCTATGGCAATAATTTTTATGCCATATAATCTTCTTGTGTCCTTATTGTTCTTGTTCATTGCATCAAAAAAAATGTTGACGCTGTTTGTGCTTGTGAATATTATGGAAAAGTATCCTTCAATTGTTTTTATTGCCTCATTGAGCCTTTCATTAGGCTTAATGGGTTTTATATCTATAACTGGGACATAAAGGACATCGGCGCCTCTTTCAGCAAGGGCATCCCCGAGTCTTGCTGACTGGTGTTTTGCCCTTGTTACTGCTATCTTTTTTCCAAAAAGTGGTTTTTTCTCAAACCATGATAGCATTCCTCTTAATCCTACCACCTTTCCCACAACCAGTATCCCAGGGGGTCTAACGCCCTGTTTTTTTGAGAGTTCCTCTATATCAGCCAGTGTCCCTACCACTACCTTTTGCCAAGGCAATGTCCCATGCATTATTATGCATGCCTCTGTCTCAGGGGGTCTGCCGTGTTCTATTAATTTTCTTGTAATGATATCTAAGTTTTTTATACCCATGAGAAAAACGAGGGTATCAATGCCTGTGGATAATCTCCCCCAGTTTATTGACGAGGAGGTCTTCCCTGTATCTTCATGGCCTGTTATGAATGCCACGGTGGAGGCATAGTCTCTGTGGGTAAGAGGTATCCCTGCATAGGCAGGCACGGATATAGCAGAGGTAACCCCAGGGCATATCTCAAAATCAATACCTCTTTCAGCCAAAAAGAGCGCCTCTTCCCCTCCTCGACCGAATATGAAGGGGTCTCCACCCTTTAATCTTACAACTACATTTTTATGTTTTGCCTTCTCGACAAGGATTCTATTTATCTCCCCCTGCGTAAGTTCATGCCTTGATGCCTGTTTACCAGCATATATTAACTCTGCATCTTTTTTTGCATAGGTTAGAAGGTCTTTGTTGACAAGATAGTCATAGATTATGACGTCTGCTTTTTTAATGAGTTCGAGCCCCTTGAGGGTTATAAGCCCTGGATCACCGGGACCTGCGCCAACGAGATAGACCTTAGCCATTTTCCAGGGTTATTATACTGTGTGTAGCCTCTGCTTTCAAACAAATATTTTTTCGTTATGTGATATTTAGCTTGACATAACATGATAAAAAGGCATAGTATACCTATAAAGCAAGAATGCTTAATATTTTTTTGAAAGGAGTTTAGTAGTATGGCAGTAGGTAAGGTAAAATGGTTCAATGATTCAAAAGGTTATGGTTTTATCGAGCAGGATAATGGTGAGGATGTATTTGTTCATTTTTCTGCAATAAAACAGGATGGTTTTAAGACATTAAAACAGGGTGACAAGGTTGAGTTTGAGATTACAAAGGGTCCGAAGGGTCCGCAGGCAGCAAACGTTACCAGGGCAGACTAAGAAAGAGGGGGTTAATCCCCCTCTTTTTCCATAGATTTTATATCATCCCAAAGCTTATCCATAACTATTAGGTCAGATTTTCTCAGATCTGTATTTTGTTCAATATAGTTAAAACGTCTTATAAATTTTTCTATAGTAAATCTAAGGGCATCCTCAGGGTCTATACCGTGAAACCTTGAGATGTTCACCACTGTAAAAAGGATATCGCCTATCTCCTCCTTTATCTTTTCCTTGTTGCCCGTGGCCTCTGCATCGTGAAGCTCTTTTATCTCTTCATCCAGTTTAACATGGACATCCTCTATACAGTGCCAATCAAATCCTACCTTAGATGCCCTTTTCGTGACCACATATGCCCTAAGTAGTGCTGGCAATATCTTAGGGATACTATTCAGAGGCGAATAATCCTCTTTTTCTGCCTTTTTTATCTCCTCCCATCTCTTCTCTATGGAGACATCAGGGTCATGTTCTATGAAAACATGGGGGTGTCTGTTGAACATCTTTTGATATGTGAGGCTCAGCACATCCTTTATATCGAATACAGATTTTTCTTTGCATATCTGTGAAATAAAGATAATATGAAAGAGGATGTCACCCAACTCCTCTTTAATGTGGTTGTAGTTCTCCCTCTCTATGGCATCAATAAGTTCATATACCTCTTCAAGGATGAAGGTTTTAAATGAATGGACTGTCTGTTTTTTATCCCACTTGCACCCCTTTTCACCTCTCAGGGTTGCCATAAGTTCAACAAGCCTTGTAAATTCCTCCATATTATTCATGTCCTCTCTCAATTATTTTACATATCTTCTCTACTGTCTTTTCCATATACCCTCTATGTAATTTAATAATATCCCTGCCCCTTTCACCCATCTCCCGTGCCATCTCCTTATTTTCCAGAAGATATTTTATTTTTTCATATAAATCCTCATGGTTTTTTACCATAATGCCTGCCTTTTTTTTTAATACCATATCTGCTATCTCCCTGAAGTTCTCAATAAATGGACCAAAAATCACAGGCGTGGCAAAAAACAAGGGTTCAAGGATATTCTGTCCTCCATAGGGTGCAAGGCTTCCACCAACAAAGGCAACCCCGCTCTTTTCGTATATATCAAGGAGGTCGCCTGTAGTATCTACAATGACTATCTCCGCAGATTCAGGCCCTGTCTGCCTATCCCCATCCTCTTTTTTCATAACAGAGTATCGCTGTATCCGGTAGTGTTTTTTTAATTCCTCTTCCATGCTATCTGTTAGATGGAGCTCCCGTGGTGCTATATAGATTTTAAGGTGAGGTATGGTATCCTTTAATCTTTTTATTACTGAGTATATAGCCTCCAGCTCTTTTTCCTTTACACTCCCAAAGGTAATGGTGTCCTTTTTTTCAGTAGATACATTCATGAGAGGTGTTTCCCTATAGTACTTTATATTACCTGTAGTGATTACCCTATCCGGGTCCATACCAATAGAGATATACCTTTTTCTGTGCTCTTCAGATTGGGCAAGGACAATGTCAATACATGATAGGACATGCCTTAAAAAAAAGGTAAATCTCTGATAGATTGGAAACGTCTTGTCTGATATCCTGCCATTTACAATAATAACCGGTATGCTACGTTTTTTTGCAGTCCAGATGAGATTTGGCCATATCTCTGTCTCGATAATTATAAACGCCTTAAAGGTTGAGCCATCAATAAAATGATCTATCGTAAAGGTCAGGTCAAGGGGAAGCGAGGACACGCAAAGGCTGTTGCTGAACTTTTTCAAAAGCATATCCCTTGCATAGAATGTATTTGTTGTAATCAGAAAGTCGCCATTGAGCCCTTTTTTGTATTTTTTAAGAAAATTTATCAGGCTCTCAGCTATTATTGCCTCGCCTATGGAGGCGGCATGTATCCATATGGCATTTTTAAGTGGGTTGACCCCCGTTGTATTAAAAAGTCTCTCATGGAGGTTTTTTCTCAGCTTTTTTTTAAAGATGGATAGAATAATAAATAAGGGTAGGACAGCATTAACAAGGATATTGTAGATTACCTTCCACATACTATCCTGTCCGCCTCCTCTGTGAGCTGAATAAGTGTTTTTTCAAGATGAAGACGCATCTCCTCTATACCCTCCTCATCTTTAACATCGTGGACATAGATGGGTTCGCCCCAGAGGAAAACTATTTTTGTAAAAGGGAGGGGCAGGATAAACCTGTCCCAGGATTTAAAGGTTTTTTTTTACCTGCGCTGTATGTGACCGGGATTATCCCGACCTTTGCTATCCTTGCCAGCTCTATGATGCCTTTTTTTACTTTATATCTGGGGCCTTTGGGCCCATCCGGTGTAATAGCCACATCATAACCATCTTTTAGGGATGATATAATCTCCCTTACAGATGAGATGGTCTTTTTTCTATAGGAACCCCTTATTGATTCGAGACCGAAGAATCTTATAATCCTTGCGATAAACTCGCCATCCCTATGCCTGCTTATCAAAACCTTTCCCCTACCTCTTAGGTTTACAAAGGGCATCATAAGTAGCCTGCCATGCCAGAAACACACAATAAAGTTTTCACCCTTTCTCCATCTATCTTCCACTGTAGCCCTGTTTATGTGTTCTATCCTCGAGGTGAATCTTATTAAGGCTATGATGATATAGATAACAGGGGGTAGAATATTCAGTAAAAGAAAGTATTTAATATCCTTAAGCATTTTTTGATTGCCTCGCCATCTTTATTATCTTTTTACCCGGGTCCTTGAAGAATTGGAGTTCATAGAGCCTTTTATAAGGTCCCTCAATATTGATCAACTCGTTATGATTGCCCTGTTGAACTATAGTACCCTTTTCAAGGACTATAATCCTATGGGCATTCATAACTGTAGATAGCCTGTGGGCGATTATTATGGTTGTTCTGCCCTTCATGAGATTTTCGAGTGCCTTCTGCACCTCTACCTCTGCCTGGGCATCGAGAGAGCTTGTTGCCTCATCAAGTATGAGAATAGGGGCATCTTTGTAAAATGCCCTTGCTATGGCTATCCTCTGCTTTTGTCCCCCTGAAAGCCTGATGCCCTTTTCACCTACCACTGTATCATATTGTTTAGAGAGATTCATTATAAAGTCTTGGGCATATGCCATCCTTGCAGCATTTACTACCCTTTCCATGTCTATATCCATGCCAAAGGTGATATTGTTCTTAATGGAATCGTTAAAGAGTATTACATCCTGCGTGACAAGGGCTATGTGTTTTCTCAGTGAATTTAAGGTAATATCCTTTATGTTTACCCCATCTAACTGGATGGTGCCCTCTGTGACATCGTAGAAGCGCGGTATGAGATTGACAAGGGTTGTCTTTCCTACACCGCTTGCCCCGACAATGGCAAGGACCTCATTTTTTTCTATATCAAGGTTTATATTTTTTAGTATCATCTTATCTTCATATCTGAAATAGACGTTTTTAAATGATATCCCTCCCTCTGCCCTATCAATGTTTATGGCATCCTCTTTTTCTGTGACATCAGGCTCTCTGTCAATTATCTCAAATACCCGCTGGCTCGCTGCAAGTCCTTGCTGGATGTTGTGGTTTTCTTTATTTAATCTCTTTATGGGTTCGTATAGCATAAGAAGCGCTGCAGTAAATGAAAAGAAATTACCAGGGGTTGAGTTACCTGATATCACCTCTTTGCCTCCATACCATATGACTACTGCAATAGCAATGCCCCCCAACACCTCCATGATCGGCGAGGATAGCGCCCTTACCTTGTAGCGTTTTAAAATGGTCCTAAAGAGGATATTATTTTCAGCATCAAACCTCTTTGATTCATAATCCTCCATACAAAATGCCTTTACTATCCTCTGGCCTGTGATGTTTTCATGGAGGAAACCGGTTAGGCGGGCTATGGATTTCTGGGTGTTTGTGCTTATCTTTCTAAGCTTTTTTCCAAATGTAATAATGGGATAAACGGCAAAGGGTAGGACACAGAAGGCAATGGTGGCAAGAACCCAGTCACGGTAGAATACCACGAATATGAGTCCTATAATGGTGAAGGAATCCTTTAGTATAGCAGTAAATGTATCTGATACAGCACTCTGGACAAGGTTGACATCATTTATTATCCTTGAGATGCTTGAGCCTGTGGATGTTTTATCGAAGAATGAAAGGGATTGCCTCTGGAGAGAATTAAATATGAGCGCCCTTATATCTGTTATTACCTTCTGTCCCACATAACCCATGAGGTATGTCTGAAGATAATCAAAGATGCCCTTTAGAAGATAAAGGAGTATCACACCCCCTGGTATTAGATATAGCATGGTTGCGTTTTTTTCAAAGAAGATTTTATCCAGGACAGGCTTGACAATAAAGGCGGTTAGTCCATTTGTTGCCGCCACAAGGGACATAAATAGCATGGCAAGGGCAAGTTTTACCCAGTAGGGTTTTACAAATTTTAAAAGTCTAAGATATAGCTCCATATCTATGCCCTAAAAACCTTATTATCTCATCTCCCGCCATACCGTAGGAGTCATAATCTCCAATCTCTTCCCGTATGTAATCGAGGTCTTTCTTTATACCATCCCTACCAATATTTAACATATACAACACCTTTTCCGCAATCTTTTCAGGATCAAGATGCTGAATAAACTCAGGGAATACCTCTTTTCCTGCAATGAGATTGGGCAGGCTTATATATTTCACATGGACAAGCATCTTTGCCAGCATATAAGACAGGGTAGATACCCTGTAGATAACGACTGTCGGTGCACCGAGTATGGCTGCCTCAAGGGTTGCGCTTCCTGATGCAAGAATAGCGGCATCGCAGTGATACAGGGCATCATGATTACAATCCCTTACTAGTGTTATTGGGAGATGGTCAGCATTTGTGAATCGCTCTATCAGTGCATCAGGTATATTTTCAGCAATAGGGAGGATGACCATTAGTCCCTCTATATTTTTTTTAAGGATATGGGTGATTCTCATAAGCACAGGCATGTGTTTTGATATCTCATCCTCTCTGCTCCCTGGCATAATGGTTATCACCTTTGTTTTCTTGTCTATATTTGTCTTTGCTAAGAACTCATCCCTTGTCATAGTTGGTTTAATCGTCTTTGCAAAGGGGTGTCCCACATACCTAACATCCACACCATATCCTTCATAGAATTTTTTTTCAAAGGGCAGTATGGATAACACAAGGTCAACATATTTTTTTATCTTATAGACCCTGCCTTTATGCCATGCCCATACCTGAGGTGGTATAAAATAGATAACAGGTATGTCGTATCTTTTGGCGTACTCAGCAATCCTCAGATTGAACCCGGGGAAGTCGACAAGGATTATAAGGATGGGTTTTGTCTCTCTTATATGTCTCTTTATAGTCTTTAATGCTGATAAAATGTGATGAGACCTTGTAAGGAGTTCACTTATACCCATAAGAGAGATTGCCCTATAGTCAAAAACAATCTCCATGCCCTCTTCCTTGAGCCTGTCGCTACCCATGCCGCTGAGGCTGAAATTATATTTTTTTATGCCCCTTATAAGGTTTACGCTATGCAGCTCCCCTGATAGCTCCCCTGTTAAAAGGATAATCCTGTGCCTTGTGCTCTTCTCTGGGTTATGCTTCAAGGGAGTTTCTGATTAGTTCTGCTATCTCAAGGGCCTTCATGCCATCGGTGCCCTGGACAGTTGGCACGCCTCTCCCTGAAATAGAATCAATGAATTCCTTAAGCTCTTCCTTTACTGAATCTATCTTTCCAGCATCATGCTCATAGGTCTCTATGCCTATACCATGTTTTTTTGTGTTTATGGAGATACTGCCATTTAATAGGTCAATGGATATAATCCTTTCCCTCTCAAATACAGTAAGAACCCTTTCTTTTTTCGTGGAGACCCTGTTGGCATGGATGCTTGCCAGACACCTGTTTTCAAATTCCACGATTGCAGTTCCCACATCTGCGCTACTATTTATTAAGGTAAGCCCATATGCCTTTATTACCCTTTTTATCCTTGCTTTCATAATACATACCATAAGGTCTATATCGTGTATCATCAGGTCCATCACCACATCTATATCTGTTGAACGTCCTGTATAGGGCCCTGTTCTTCTTGCTTCTATTATAACAGGGTCTTTAATGGTATCCATTGCCACCTTGAAGGCAGGGTTAAAACGTTCAAGATGTCCTATCTGGAGGGTAACACCTTTATCCCTTGCAAGATTTACAAGGGATGCAGCCTCTATGGTATTTTTTGCCATAGGCTTCTCAATAAAGACATGGATGCCTTTTTCCATACAATATCTTGCTATCTCATAGTGTGTATCGGTTGGCGAGGAGATTACAATGGCATCTGATATATCTGTGACATCCCTATAGTCATTGAAAAAAGGGATGTTGTATCTCTCTGACAGGGCAGTGCAGGTATTTTTATCAATATCTACAATACCGGATATATGGACACCCTCAAGATTTAAGAGCTTTTCAAGGTGTATCCTGCCCATATACCCTGCGCCTACAAGGCATAGTCTCAGCGGCATATACCCCTCGTGGAGGAACTTATAAATTTTACCAATTCCTCTATATGGGGACCACCTATCTCCTCCTGGATTATCTTAAGGGATGTGCTCAGTGGGAGGGATGACCTGAACAGTATCCTGTATGCCTTTTTTAAGGCCGTTATCTCTTCCCTTGAAAAATTATGCCTTTCAAGCCCCACTACATTTAAACCATATAATTTAGCCCTGCTGCCTGCTGCTATCATATATGGCGGGACATCCTTGGGAACCCCGGTTATGCCACTTATGAATGCATATCTTCCTATCTTGCAGAATTGATGGACAGCGCACAAGCCAGCAAATATTACATAATCATCCACCTCCACATGTCCTGCAAGGGTGGCACAGTTCGCCATAATAATATTATTGCCAATTTTACAGTCATGGGCTATATGGACATAGGCCATGAGAAAGTTGTTATCCCCTACCTCTGTTATGGCGCCACCGTGAACTGTGCCCTTGTTTATGGTGACATATTCCTTTATGATATTGTTGTTGCCTATAACAAGGAGCGTATCCTCTTCCCTGTAGCTTATATCCTGAGGAGGACCCCCCAGGGAGGCAAAGGGGCTTATAATGTTATTTTCCCCTATTCGGGTATTGCCCTGGATAATAACATGGTTAAGGAGTTTCGTGCCCCTCTCTATCCTGACCTTATTGTAGACAATACAATAGGGCCCTATCTCTACATCTTCTGCGATTTCAGCGCCGTTATGTATAATTGCCGTAGGATGTATCAATTTCACACCTCATTCTAGTTCTTGTTTTAACATCGCCATAATCTTTGCCTCTGCCACCACCTCGTCGCCTACATATGCCTTACCCTCAAATACCCACAATTCCTTTTTATGTCTTATTACCTCCACAGAAAGCCTCATCTGGTCGCCAGGGATAACAGGTTTTCTAAATCTTGCATTGTCTATGCCTATAAAGAATACAGTGCCCTTTAGGTCAGGGAAGGACTTGAATGCAAGGACGCCGCCTGTCTGCGCCATTGCCTCCACAATTAGAACCCCAGGCATAATAGGTCTTCCAGGAAAGTGCCCCTGGAAGAAAGGTTCATTATATGTCACATTCTTTATCCCCACAATCTTTTTTGCATGGACAAACTCTACGATTCTATCCACAAGGAGGAAGGGATATGTATGGGGTAAAAGCCTTACGATCTCATTTATATCAATCATTATCTGCCCCCGAAGATATTTTATTCTCTAAATCTTTAATTTTTTCAAAGAGTTCAGGCAATCTTTTGAGATATATCTGCAGCTTCAACCAATCCTTGTGTGGCATATGTGGTGTCCCTGATATGGATGAGCCTGGCTTCACATCCTTTGTTATACCTGTCTGACCCCCCGCCCTTACATTGTCACCTATGAGAACATGGTCTCTTACCCCAACCTGTCCAGCAAGGATCACATTTTTTCCCAACCTTGAGCTTCCCGCAATCCCAACCTGGGCTACAATTATAGAGTTTTCGCCTATCGTGACATTGTGGGCAATCTGAACAAGATTATCTATCTTTGTCCCTTTCTTTATTACTGTTTTATCAAGGGATGCCCTGTCTATGGTAACATTAGCACCTATCTCCACATCATCCTCTATCATAACAGTCCCTAATTGGGGGATCTTGAGATGTCTTTCACCGTCCCATAGGTATCCGAATCCATCAGAGCCTATGACAGAGCCGGCATGTATAATTACCCTCCTCCCTATCTCTGTTCTGTCATATATTGTAACGCCAGGATAGATAATAGTATCCTCACCAATGGATACGCCATCCCCTATATGGACAAAGGAGTAGATGCTGACCTTGCTTTTAATTTTTGCCCCTTTTCCTATATGGACAAAGGGAGAAACAGAGACATCAGGTGCAATCTCAGCATCCTCTGATACAAAGGCAAGGGGGCTTATACCAGGCTCTATCTTTTTGCCGGTGTCAAATAGTCCTGCCACCTTAATGTATGCAAGGGTAGGGTTTTGAACGATAATGAAGTTTTTGCCCCTGAATCTATCAGCAAATGTGCTGTTGTTGACAATGATGGCAGATGCCTGGCAGGTATCAAGGTATTTTTCATAACCTGCCTGTGTCAGAAAGGTTATCTGACCTTTTTTTGCCTCCTCAATGCCTGATATGCCTGAGATAAGAACGCTGCCATCCCCTCTCAGTTCGCCATCAATTGTCCTGGCTATATCGTTTAGGCTGATCACTTTTTGGTTCTCGGTATTTTATTGTATTCCTCAATTACCTTATTTGTGATATCAATGGTAGGTGTAGCATAAAGGACTAAGGCAGGGTGTTTCTGAAGTATTATGGTATATTTTTCCTGCTCACCAATTTTTTTGATTATCTCCATAACATCATTGACGAGGTTCTGTTCAAATTCTGCCACCTTCTGCTGCATATCACCCTGATATTCATTCTCTAGGTTCTGGTAGTCTTTAAGTTTTTTGTTGTATAGTTTCTGCTGTTCTTCCCTCTTCTCAGGCTTTAAGGCAGCACCCTGTTTATCAATGGAGTCCTTGAGTTTTTGCAATTCCTCCTGCTTGCTTGAGAGGTCCTTTCTTATCTTGTTTATCTCCTCATCCATGGTTTTTTTTGCCTGTTTGCCTTTTTCAGATTCCATTATAACCTTCCCTATATCTACATAGGCAATGTTTGCCTGTTGGGCTATTGTAAGATAAGGGGTTAGTATAAATGCCAGCACCAAAATAGAAGCCAATAAAATCTTTTTCATAAACCCTCCTGTTTAATATTGCGTTCCTATAGCAAAATCGAATACGTTTCTGCTCTCTCCTTTTTTTGGAAACAGATTAAAGCCAAGTTCAAGCCTTATAGGACCAAAGGGTGAGAACCACCTTATCCCGAAACCTGCACCCGCCCTCATATCTTTTAACATAAAACCATCTGAGTCGTCAAACCCTGCACCGGCATCATAGAAAATCACGCCTTTTACGCCTGCTGGTTTGTATATGGGAAATATCCATTCAAGGTTGAAAAAGAGCTGATTTTTAGCCCCTATTACCTCCTCCTCGCTGTCCATGGGGCCTGCCTCGCCGTATCTAAATCCCCTGACAGAATAAAGACCTCCTACGTAGAATTTTTCGTAGATAGGTATCTGTCTTCCCCCATAGGGTCTTATTGCCCCGGCTGTCCCTTTTACAAAGAATGTGCTATCCCAGAAATTAGCAGGTATATATCGCCCATAGCTTGCAACACTCTTTATAAAATAATTGTCGCCACTAAAAGGACCACCTGCTACCTCAACTAATGCCTCTGCGGCAACACCCTCATAGGGATTCATAATATCATCAATGGTGTTGGTACTTATTGACACAGATGGCGCACTGGTTGCCTTTGTTCCAAACTGCTGTTTAACATAGATGCTTGCAGCCTCATCTATATTTGTTACCTGTGTTTTTTCATATCTGTAATTAAAGCTGCCCTTTACATCCTCTGTTAGCCGCCTTGTTAACCCAAATCCTCCGCCCAGTTTCTTGTAATCAAAGGTGTCCATATACCTTTTGTAGTTAAAGATGCTGTAGCTTGTATCGAGATCAAGGTCAAAAATCCTTGGTTCTACATAGGTGAGTCTGAACTCCTGCGTTACACTTCCGATGCCAGCAGATAGATATATCTTCCTACCTGTTCCAAAAAAATTCTCCTGGGAGATATTACCCGTAACAATAATCTTGTCATAGGTGCTATACCCAAGACCAACACTCAATGACCCTGTCTGCCTTTCCTCTACGGTGAGATCAATATTTATCTTTTCTGGGTCATCTGTCTTTACTATCTTCATATCAGTCTCTTTGAAATAGGTTGTATTTTTGAGGTTCCTCTTGCTTTTTTTCAGATGGGTTGAAGAGAATCTATCGCCTTCTGCAAAGGTCAACTCCCTTCTTATAACCTTATCCAGTGTCTTTGTATTGCCGATAATGTTTATCCTGTTTATAAATATCTCATTATTCTTTTTTATCTCAAAATCTATATCCACCTTACGGGTGTCATCATCTATTGAGGTAAGGGGTGCTATCTCACAGAATGCATAACCCTTATCCTGATAAAGGTCTGTAAGGGTAAGGACGTCCTGTTGGTATAGGGTAGAACGGAATGTATTGCCTTTTTTACTTTTAATCATGGCAAGAAGCTGGTCCTTGTTGAATATGACATCCCCTTTAAAATCAATCTTGTCTATCTTGTATAGATCACCCTCATCGATTGTAAGGGCTACTGTTATTGTCTTGCCATCTTTTGAGATACTTATATCAGGCGTTCCTACCTTTACCCTCACGTATCCTTTATCATGATATAAGGCCTCAATATTCTTTCTGTCTTCTTCAAGGGTCTCTTCATCAAGGATGCCTGACCCCGTAAACCATGAGAACAAACCCTTCTCTGCTGTGCTCATTATGGATTTTATCTCTGATGCCTTGACATTTTTGTTTCCCTTTATAATGATCTTTCTTACATAGGCCTGTGGCGGTTCCTCTATGATAAACTTTACCGAGACCTCAAACTCCTTTTCATAATCTATCTCGTATGTTATCTTTGCGCCATAGTAGCCCTTACTGGCATAGAGCTTTTTTATCTCATCTATGCTTTCTTTTATCTTTTCTGTATTGAGAACTGTATTTGACTTGATCTTGAGTTTTTCCTTTATGTCACTGGTCTTTACCTTTTCATTGCCTGATATGTAGATTGCCTCTATGGTCTGCCTCTCTATCACTACAAAGGTAACAATCTTGCCCTTATCTGTATCCTTTACATCCAGCTGGACATCGCTAAAAAAACCTGTTTTGTATATATTCTTTAGGTCTTCTCTAAGTCTCTCCAGGTCATAGGGGTCATTTTCCCTTGTTTTTATATTATTCATTATGTAGCCTTTGTCTATCTTGTCATTCCCTATTACATCGATTTTGATTATTTTTTCAGCACCCATAGAAAGGACAGGGGATGATATTATAAAAAGCAAGGCTGCGAGAATCAGGATAATTTTTTTCATTCAAGATGGATAATTAACAAAAAAACAAGGATATTGTAAAGGTATTTTTGCAGACTATGCATGCTGGACATACTCTAATGTCCCATTGAAATCGTTTTCGCTGTGTTAAATTGTTTGCATTATGGGTATTTGCCTATAGATGAATCCCAGCGGAACCGCTGCAAGGTTTTGAAAAGGTCCTTATTTTATCTGTGGATATGGACACCTTTTTTACTACATAGATATTCAACAGGGCATAGGCTGCAATGAGGCGATACAGGTTTACATACATCCTGTCCGAATGTAACAAGAAGTGCATTATAGATTATCCAGTATTGTTCTGGCAGGATTTTTCTTAATGCATCCTCTGTCTCGTGGGGATTCCTTGTTTTTACAACCCCAAGCCTATTGGATATCCTATGGACATGGATATCCACGCATATCCCTGGCTTGCCAAATGCCTCTATTATAACAAGGTTTGCCGTCTTTCTCCCAACGCCTTTTATCTTAAGGAGCTCATCCAGCTCATCAGGAACACTGCCATTGTATTGCCCTATTATAGTTTTTGAGATACCCTTTATGACCCTCGCCTTTTTTCTGTAAAAACCAACAGGATATATAAGTCTCTCTATCTCCTCATCGGTGAGATTTAACATCTCCCCAGGTGTCCTTGCCTTTTCAAAAAGCCTCCCCATAGCCTTATCTGTTATCCCATCCTTTGTCCTTAAACTTAATATAGTGCCAATAAGGATGAGAAAGGGGTTTCTGTCTTGCCTCTGTGATAGCCCTGTTATTATAGGAACCTTATCCTTCAGATGTCCCTGCAATACCTCAACTATCTCCTTAAAGATGTCTGGAGTGCTATGCCTCATGTTCTATATTCAATGTATCCGCCGGTGACTGACTGTCGCCAAATAGGGATTCTACAAACCTCTTCATATTCTCTGTGTGTGTCCCACCCCAATATATCTTTTTACAGGATGGACATACCTTGAACCTGTCGTGTCTGTGGTATACAAATTCAGGGACCCCACCCTCTATCTCCCTTTTTTCTGTATCAACCAATACTGTATTACAATCAAGGCAACGACTAAGTATTAATCTCTTTTCTATGTAGGGTGCTATAATCGGCAGGACCTCATCTATCTGTTCCTTTATATGATCCGACCTTATAAGAATAGATCCCTGGGGGACATTTTTTGTCCTTCTTGTAAAAAAGTAGTATGGCTTTGATCTTTCAATGATGCCCGTTAGCTCTCTGTAGCCTTTTATATAGAGTGTATCAAGGCCAAGTATCCGTAGATACCTTGTCAACTTGCCAAGCATTACATCACAGATAAATATCATCTCTCAATCAATGCCATTGCTGTTTTTCTTGCCTGCTTTATTATCTCATCCTCACCAGGAACATACCTTCCTTCCATAAGGACTCTGCCCATACATATTACAGTATCCACAGCATAACCATTGGATGCATAGACTATGTTTGAATAGATGTCAAAGTTGGGTGTTAATTCTGGTCTATAGGAGTCTATGAGGATAATATCCGGTGAATTACCCTCCTTTATCTCCCAGTCACCGAGAAAGAATATCTCTGCCGCTGTCTTTGTGGCAAGGTCGAAGGCCTCTTTTGCCGGCAATATGGTAGGCTCATAGGTGAAGAACTTTGCGAGAAGAGAGGCAAATTTAATGGTCTCTATGATATCTAGATGGTTGTTGGAGGCGCACCCATCCGTGCCTAAACAATAGGGTATCCGATTCTCTTTGAAGAGAGAATAAGGGATAACCCTCCCAACAGCGAGTTTCATATTAGAGACAGGCATGTGAACAATCTTTGAGCTGGTATCCTTTAAGATACCACAGTCATGTTCATCCACCCAGCAACCATGGCAACCGATATATCTTTCAGAGAGGATACCAATGGAGTGAAGAAAATCAATAGGGGATAAGCCGTATTTTTCCTGTGTAAACCTGATTTCGTCACGGGTCTCCAAAAGATGCATGTGTATGATAATATTGTATTTTTCTGAAAAATCTCTTATCCATTCAAGACTTTTCTTTGAAACTGTGTAAACAGCATGGGGACCAAATGAAAATTGAATATAGGGCTGATATTTTTTAGAGATCTCAAAAAGCCTTATGTTTTCCTCTATCTCTCTATTGCCTTTTTTTTCATCGAACATATCTATAAACACACCGCTTAAAAATCCTCTTATACCCATCTCTGATGTCGCCCTTGCCGTTGCCTCCCAGTGCCAATACATATCATTAAATACTGTTATGCCGTTTTTTATCATCTCAAGGCACGCAAGTTTTGAACCCCAGTAAACATCCTCTTCTGTAAGTTTTGTCTCAAGGGGCCATATTTTTTCCTCAAGCCAGACCTTAAGCGGCAGGTCATCTGCATATCCCCTGAAAAGCGTCATGGCAGCATGGGTATGGCCATTGATGAGAGAGGGCAGGGCAATCTTATTCCTGCCATCTATTATCTTGTCAGCCTTTTTTGTAGAGTGTTCTGTAATCTCTGTAATCCTGCCATCTTCAATGAAGATATCCTTTATCGCCTTATCTAAGGTTACACCTTTAATGAGTATATCCATTAATCTACCTCTTTGTTTAATGGTGTAATGTTTTCATTACTAACCTATTAGTTGTTTAAGAAATTTTTCAATATATTTTAGATTTTTTTGCCAGTTTTTTTCCAGTTCCCCCGTAGTGAGGGGTATTTTTGTGATGCCGTGGCAGTAATTGTCGATGGAGCACAGACTTGCATAGGGCAGCTCATATTCCATAGAGAGCGTTGCCTCTGAAGCCATTGTCATACCCACCACATCACCAAATCTTTTTAATAGATTTATCTCAGCCTTTGTCTCAAACCTTGGACCCCTTGTTTGAATATAGATACCATTATCTGTTATCTCAAGATGGATATCCCTGCAGGTCTCTATAATAAGACGCCTTGCCCCTTCATGCATGATAGGAATAATGCCTCTCATCTCATCATCATAGAATGTCTCGATGTGCCAGAGGGAGATGAAATCATGGGGGATTATGATGCTACCTGGTTTGAGCCTTACCTTTAGGCTCCCTACTGAATTAATTGATATTGCCATTTCAATGGCCATATCTTTCAAAGCCCATATATTTGCCCTATGATTTATCTTATGTGCGGGGGCAATGGGTGAGCCATGTCTCTGAAGAAAGATATAATCCCCTTTAATTTTTAGTAATGTCTCACCATAGGGTGTTTTTATGACCCTTTTCTCCCATTTATCAAAGAGTTGGGAACCAAAGAGGGATGAGCCTCCGATTATTGCCTTCATCAGGTCTCCTTTTTCATGCCCTGAAAAGACCATAACAAGACGTCAGGGGGTTCTTGATATCTTACCATAGCAGGCACCACAGGGCTTTTAAGTGTATATACAAATTATATAAGTTCTTATGTAAAGGCCGCTACATAGTTGATTACTATATATTTTAATAAACAGTCAAGGATGATATAGATAATATAGCAGCGTATCAGTATCTTAAATGATTTTTTTGATTTTATTCTTGATTTTACTGAATCAGTGTATTATGAAGTAAAAATATCAATTTAAAAGATAGAGGGAAGGAAAAAATGCCAAATATAGGTGTCGTGGGTCTTCAGTGGGGCGATGAAGGCAAGGGAAAGATTATTGATCTATTAAGCATGGATGCAGATATAATTGTAAGGTATCAGGGTGGTGCCAATGCAGGTCATACAATAGTTGTGGGTGATGAAAAGATAATACTCCATCTTGTTCCATCCGGTATCCTCCACAATGATAAGCACTGCATTATAGGAAATGGGGTGGTCCTTGACCCTGAGGTTTTACAGCAAGAGGTAAATACATTAAAAGAAAAGGGATATATAAAGGAAGACAAAAGATTTATGGTAAGTGGTTTAACCCACCTTATCATGCCTTACCATAAGAAGATTGATGCATTGAGAGAGTCAAGGGTAAAAAAGAGGATTGGGACAACAGGTAGGGGTATAGGACCTGCCTATGAAGATAAGGTCAGCAGGATGGGTATAAGGGTTATAGACCTTATGGATAGCGGGGTCTTCAAGGAAAAGGTCATCCAGAACCTTGAAATAAAAAATTTTTTAATAGAGAAATACTATGGCGATAAGGGGTTCGTGGCGGAGGATATCATAAGACAATATATCCCATATAGAAGACTTTTAAGAAAATACACCTCTGATACAGTAGGGTTTTTACATAAATCTATATCTGAAAAAAAGAATATATTATTTGAGGGTGCCCAGGGGACATTTCTTGATATTGACCATGGGACATACCCTTATGTGACATCCTCAAATACTATCGCTGGGAATATAGCATCTGGCTCCGGGGTCCCACCTTCCTCCATTGATTACATGCTCGGTATATGTAAGGCTTATGCTACTAGGGTAGGCGAGGGTCCATTTCCTACGGAGCTCAAGGATGACACAGGAGACAGGATTCGAGAGATTGGAAGGGAGTTTGGCTCTACAACAGGAAGGCCAAGAAGGTGCGGGTGGTTTGATGCCGTGACTGTAAAAAGGGCTATAAGGCTCAATGGAATCAATGGACTATGTATTATGAAGCTGGATGTTTTTGATGGTTTTAAGGGTATCCTCATATGCACAGGATATGAAAACAATGGAAAGAGGGTCGAACAACCCCCTATGTCTATTAAGGAACTGGAGAGATGTACGCCGATATTTGAGGAGATGTCAGGCTGGAAGGGGACCGTCCTCGGTGTTAATGAATACAAAAGATTACCACCAAATGCAAAAAAATATCTTGGGAGACTTGAGGAACTGCTTGGGGTCGGGATTGATATTATCTCCACAGGGCCTGAAAGAGATAGCACTATAATATTACGCAAACATTTTTGAAGTCTAATACTGGGAGGTATTAATGCCCGCGAGGAAAAAAAGAGGGGTTTCAGGGCTAGTAAATGAGATGTTACAGAGTGAAAAAGGATTAAGCGAGATTATCCCTTTGATATCAGATGTTTTATGGGAGATTAACGAAGATGATATATGTGTATTTATCAATAAAGAGGCAGAGAAGGTAATGGGTTATAAGGCTGAAGATTTTATAGGTAAGATGCCTTTTGACTTTATGACCCCTGAAGAGGCACAGAGGACAAAAGAGATATATAATCAATTAAAGAAGGAAAAAAGGTCCTTTGCCTTTATAGAGTGTCAGTTTGTCCACAAAAACGGCAACATTACGGACGCAGAGATAAGCGGGGTCCCTATCTATAATGAGAGAGGCAGGTTTTGTGGATATCTTGGAATCCACAGGGACATAACCCTGAGAAAGAGATTAGAAAGGTCTCTGATGGAACAAGAGGCTGACCTTAAGATGGAATCCTTCAGGCTTAACGAGATAAACAATGCCCTTAATATTTTGGTTAGACAGAAGGAGAATGAAAAAAAGGATCTTGAAAACTCAGTGGTCACAAATATAAAAGAACTTGTCCTGCCTTATCTATCCGAACTAAAGAAGACAGGGCTTGATGCAAAACAGCAGGCCCTTGTGGATATAATGCAGGCAAATATCAATAACATTGTATCACCCTTTGTCCAGAAGATTACGTCAAAATACATAAATCTTACACCTACAGAGATAAAGATAGCCTCATTTATTAAGGAGGGCAAAACAGCAAAGGCAATAGCCCAGATACTTAATGTATCTGAGAGCGCCGTTAATCTCCACAGGCAGCATGTGAGGGATAAACTTGGATTGAGCAAGAAGAAGATAGGGCTGCGGACATATCTTATGTCCATGATGCACTAAATCTTACTCTCTGAACATTTTAAGGCGAAGGGAGTTGGATACAACAGAGATGGAGCTTATCATCATGGCAATGGCGCCAAACATAGGCTCTAATCTAATACCAAAATGCGGATAAAGGATTCCTGCAGCAATGGGTATGCCTATTGCATTGTATATAAATGCCCAGAAAAGGTTTTGTTTTATAATACGCAGGGTTCGTCTGGATAGCTTTATAAAGGTTATAAGTCTTGATAGTTGTCCCTTCATGAGCACCACATCTGCAGATTCTATGGCAATATCTGTTCCCTTACCCATGGCAATCCCCACGTCAGCAGTGGTAAGAGACGGCGCATCATTTATGCCATCACCAATCATAAGGGTCGTTCCTTTTTCCCTGTAGTTTTCTACGATTTTTGCCTTTTCATCTGGTAAAATCCTGTAGAAAAATGTATCTATCCCCACGGTTTCACTTATTGTCTCTGCGCTCTCCTTGCTATCCCCCGTGATCATGACAGGTTGAATGTCCATCTCCTTTAATGATCTTATAACATCACTGGATTCCTTCCTTACCCTGTCGCTGAAATTGATGATGCCCATTATCTCCCTGTTATGCCATACAAGGACAGGGGAACCACCCCTCTGTGCCATCCCGAGATACTGTTTTTTTATCCCCTCCTGTATTGCGCCAGATATTTCTTCATATAGGGCGCTGTTACCCACAAGGTATGTCTTGCCATTTATATCTCCTTTGATACCCTTACCAATTAGTGCCTGAAACCCAGTAACCTTAATTTGTTCTATACCTGAATCATAGGCCCTTTTCCTCAAGGCATCTGAAAAAGGATGCTCTGAAAGCCTCTCGAGATTATATGCAATATGTATAATATCTTTTTCAGAATATGGATGAAACGCCATTACATCGGATATCTCAATGGCGCCCTCGGTCAATGTCCCTGTTTTGTCAAAGAGGGCATAGCTTGCCCTGCTGCTTAGTTCGAGGGATTCTGCGTTTTTTATAAGAACCCCCGCCCTGGCTGCAACCCCTGTCGAGACCATAATCGCTGTCGGTGTGGCAAGACCAAGGGCACATGGACAGGCAATAATCAACACACTTACCGCTGAAAGAAGGCTGTTTGTAATCTTTGGCTCCTGCCCAAGGATAACCCATATAATACATGTGGTGATACTGATGAGAATGACAATGGGCACAAACACACTGGATACCCTGTCCGCAAGCCTTTGAACCGGTGCCTTTGTGAACTGTGCCTCTTCAACGAGCCGTATAACCTTCGACAGGATAGTATCCGTGCCAACCCTTATAGTTTTTATTGTTATTGAGCCCTTGCCATTAATAGTTCCTGCCATTACCTCATCGCCTATATTTTTTGAAGCAGGTATACCCTCTCCTGTAATCATAGATTCATCTACATGTGTACTGCCATCCACAATAAGCCCATCTGCCGGTATCTTCTCACCGGGCTTTATAATGACTGTGTCGCCCAACTCTAGATTGCTTGTTGGTATCCTTATCTCCTTACCTTCCTTTATTACAGTGCATTCATTTGGGGACAATTCATATAAAAGCTTGATGGCAGAATAGGTTCTGGTCTTTGCCTTGGATTCAAAGAATCTTCCCAGCAGAACTATTGTTATGATCATGACACTTGAGTCAAAATATACATGTGGTTTTATACCAGCAGATATTACCCTATCCGGGAAAAAAGTGGCAAAGGCACTGTAGAAAAAGGCAGATGATGTCCCTAAAGAGATAAGGGTGTTCATGTCAGCTGTGAGATGTTTAAGGTTTGTGAGGGCAGGCCTGTGGAATCTCAGGCCAAAATAGAACTGAACCGGGAGCGCAAGGATTAAAAGCATTAGGTTATTGTAAGGGGAAATCTCCCACATGGAAAGGACCATAACAATGGCAGCAAAAAAGGAAGACAATATAAAATCCCTTTTCAGTGATGCCTCTTCCCTTTTTGCCCTGACTGTTGCATCCCCTTCTAAATCAACATCATAGCCGATCTCTCTTATGGCTGATATTATTTTTTTTGGTTCAAGGTCATCCTGGATAATAACCTCAGCCTTTTTTAAAGGAAAATTAACCCTTGCCCCTTTGACACCCTTAATTCTATTGAGCTCTCTCTCAATCCTTGCAGCGCAGGCTGCACAGCTCATACCGGTTATGGGTAATTCTATTCTTTCGGACATATTAAATAAGTGATTATGTTAAATTTGCAAGTATCTCCTCTATGTCAGGGAGTTCAGGGATAGGATATACCTTTATAAATTTCACCTGTCCCATCTCATTTATGATGACATTCGCCCTCTCTGAGAATCCATCTTTGTATCTAAATAAACCGAGTCTCAATGCCAGTCCTCCATGAGGCCAGAAATCAGACAGAAGGCGTGTCTTCTTGATTCCTATTGCCTCTGCCCATGCCTTTTTGGAAAATACACTATCAATACTTACACCAACGGCTACGGAATTTAAAGACTGAAACCTGTCGAGGTTTTTTTCAAGGGAGAGCATCTGGTCCCTGCATACGGGTGTCCATGCAAGGGGATGGAAAGACAGGAGTATCTTTTTTCCCTGAAAATCCCTACCTCTGAATAACTGATCCGTATGGTCCTTTAATTCAAAATCACCTATATTATAGCCAATCTCCACCATAAATCTATCTCCTTTCTGTTTTAGATTATCTGGTTGTCTGCCAGATACTATATTTTAATCATCATATTAATATGCATCAAGGTTTATCTAAAAAAACATGATAGGTTGGTGAGGGCAAACATCTTTTAAAATAGATTGCCAGGGGTTTTAAAAAGCTAGGCTACAGCGATATAGAATAAATGCCTTTATTAATACAGGCTGGCTAACGCCTGCGACCACCAACCTCAAAGACAATGAATGTTATTAGACCATTACCCTCCCTTTTCAAACTCACTCTTAGCTGCACCACATATGGGACAGGTCCATGTATCAGGTATTTCATCAAAGGGTGTCCCTGGTTTTATATCATTATCAGGGTCGCCTTTTTCAGGGTCATAGACATAGTTGCATACCCTGCAGGTATACCTTTCTAATTTGACCCTTTCTTTTTCCTTCACCTGTTCTTCCTGGATAAATGTTGGTGCAGTTTTGGGAGACCTGCCTCCTTTTACCTCGTGGTAATATGCATAGGTCATTGGCTCTTCATTGTTTAGGATGTCACAATCTACAATCTTTCCAATAAATATAGTATGTGTCCCCACATCAGAACTACTCAATATCTCACAGTCAAGATAGCTTACAGTATTATCAAGGATTATCGGCGCCCCAGTAACACCTATTTTATATCTTGTCTCCTGAAATTTATCTGTCTCTCTACCGGATTTAAAGCCAAAACGACCTATTAGTGTCATGGGGGCTGATTTAGCAAGGACAGAGACGCTGAAGACCCCACTTTTTGATATGTATTCATGGGTGAGGTTTTCCTTGTTGATGCTTATGGCAACCGTAGGTGGTTCAGATGTGATCTGAAAGACTGTATTTGCAATCTGACCATTAATCTTACCGTTTAATCTTGAGCTTACTATATAGACACCATAACTTATTTTTTGCATTGCTTTCTTATTCACTGCAACCCTCCTTTTTACATTTTTGTTCATTATTTTCCCTATCTTCGTTGTCTGATTCCTTATCCTTCTTCTTTTCCATTGATTCTGTAATCTCTGTTAGTCTTTTTGTTACAAGATAATTTATCGTCCCTTCAGGATAGAGACCCTGTTCATCCAATTCCCCTGCCTTAAGATCTGTGAGTATCTCAAGACCCTCTTCCATCCTGTCTATGGCATAGATATTGAACCTTCCATCCCTTACTGCCTCTACAACCTCCCATTTGAGGTTGAGGTTTTTTATGTTTCTTCTTGGTATGATTACACCGTGTTCACCATTGAGCCCCCTTGAGTTGCATAGGTCAAAAAACCCCTCTATCTTTTCATTTACACCGCCTATAGGTTGAACCTCGCCATTCTGGTCCATAGAACCTGTTACTGCAATGCCCTGTTTTAATGGAACCCCAGAGATACTACTCAATAGCGCATAGAGTTCTGCAATTGTTGCGCTGTCCCCTTCAATCATCTCATAGAGCTGTTCAAAGGTGATGGATGCAGAGAGGCTTATGGGTTTTTTTACTGCATACCTACTTCCAAGATAACTCGAGATAATCATAATAGCCTTTTCATGGATCTTGCCACTCATCTTTGTCTCTCGCTCTATATTTACAATGCCTGCCTTTCCTGTATATGTCTTCGCTGTAATCCTTGATGGCTTACCAAAACTGTGATCACCCATGTCAAGGACAGCAAGACCATTCACCTGTCCTATCCTTACCCCCTCTGTATTCACAATAAGGGTATCCTCTAACATCATCTCCCTTATGTGGGTCTCTATCATATTTACCCTGTAGATCCTCTCCTTGATTGCCTTTTCCACATGGCCTGCCATAACCAATGTCTGTCTATCCCGATCAGCCCAGTAATGTGATTCTCTTATCAGGTCTGCTATCTCGCTGAATTTCATAGAGAGCTTTTCTTGGTGCTCTGCAAGCCTTGAGCCATATTCTACAATTTTTGCCACTGCTGCTCTGTCAAATGGCAGAAGCCCCTCATTCCTCTGACATATTGAAACAAAGCCTGCATATTTTTCCACATTCTCCTTTGTCCTGTCCATCCTGTTATCAAAGTCTGCCTTTACCTTGAAGAGCTCCCTTGATTCCTCATCGAATGCCCTGAGGATATAATATATATAGGGGCTTCCAACTATTATTACCTTTATGTTAAGTGGGATTGCCTCAGGCTTGAGGATAGACGTACTGAAGAGCCTGTATTGTTCAAGGATATCCTCTATCTTTATCTCTTTATTTTTAAGTGCCCTTTTCACTGCATCATAGGAGAAGGGATTTTTAAACAGGTCGAGCGCCTCTACTACTAGATAGCCACCATTTGCCTTATGGAGCGAACCTGCCTTTATCATAGTGAAGTCTGTTGTGGCAATGCCATATGTGACCTTGTATTCCACCCTTCCGAAAAGATTAGGGTAGGTGGGGTTTGTCTCAAATACAACAGGGGCACCCTTACTATCCTCATTGTTAACAATGACATTTACTGCATATTTTGAAAACAAGGGCTCTTGTTTAGGTAGTTTCAGAAATGGAAATGGCGATGGTGGCTCTTCTATTGTCTTGAATTCATCTAAATGGGTGAGGATCTCGTTTTTTGCCTCATTTAAGTATGTTGTGATCTTTTCATTCTCTTTATATTTACCTTTGATGGACTCAATAGCAGGCTCTATGATCTCGAGGGCAATCATACGCTCAAGCCTTGCAAGCATATCACGGACGAGCCTTTCTGAATCCTTAAGTAGCCTTACTATATCATTTAGCCGCTCTTGAAACCTCCTCCCTGTCTCCTCCATCCTCATCTTTGTTTTTTCATCAAGGGCATCAAACTCCTCTTTTGTCAGGGGCTCTCCTGTTTCCTTCACAGGGATTATAAATATACCTGCTGGTCCCTTTCGGACTGCAAAACTCTCTTTTTTTACCTCCTCATCGAGCCTTGCTAGATATTCATTCTGCTTCTGCTGAAACTCATCAATGATCTTATTCCTTTGGGTATCGTATTCCTTTGATTCAAATGCCTTGGGTATCTCAATCCTCAGGAACCTGACCAGTTCCTCCATGTCTTTCTGGAATGCTACCCCCTTTCCAGGTTCAGTATATATGGCTATAGGGTTATCAGGGTCCTTAAAATTATTGACATAGCACCAGTCAGGCGGTATCCTCTCAACAGAGGCCTTATTTTTTAGTAGGGACATTATGGTAGATACCTTGCCCGTGCCACTCTCACCAAGGGCAAATATATTAAACCCCATGCTGTTCATGCCAAGGCCAAAATCCAGTGCCTTAAGGGCCCTTTCCTGACCTATGATGTCCGTGAATTCATCTAGATCATCAGTGGTATTAAATCTAAACTCCCCTGGATCACATCTCTTAAATAGAGATTCAGACTCTAATCTTGTAATCATTCCTGCCTCCTGACGATTAAATAAAAATTAATGAATCTATGGATGAGGTTGTTATGAGCCTAGTAGATATCTATCTCATCCAGCTTCCGCCTGTGACACATATGGTCTGTCCAGTAATATATTCGCCTTCATCTGAGGCGAGAAAAAGGGCGGTGTTTGCTACATCCTGCGGGACGCCTTTTCGTGGATATGGTATCTCATCGAACATCCTCTGTATCTCTTCTTCAGGGTATAGGTTGGGTATGAATTCATTATAGATAAAACTTGGCGCTATGGTGTTTGCAGTGATTCTATGCGGTGCAGCCTCCATGGCAAGGCATCTTGTAAAGGCCATAACCCCTGCCTTTGCAGCAGCATAGTGGGCATGACCTGCAGCAAGCCCCCTGAATCCTGCAACAGATGTCATGCTTATAATACGACCTGACTGTTGTTTTATCATAACAGGCAGCACCTCTCTGGAGAAATAGAAGACGCTCCTTAAGGATACGCCCATTACAATATCCCAGTTTTCATCGGTCATATCAATGATGGGGGCAGGCCTGTTAGTCCCTGCATTATTAAATAGTATGTCTATCCTCCCGAACATGTCCAGGGTTGCCCTGACGGCCTCCCTTATGTCCTGAAGGATTAAAACATCACATCTTATACCAATTGTCTTTACCGCGAATTCCTTACTTATCTCATGGGCTGCCTGCCTGCTTCTTTCTTCATGGGCATCAGTTATAACCACATGGGCACCCTCACGGGCAAACGTCCTTGCCGTTGCCTTTCCTATGCCTGCACCTGCTGCAGCCGTGAGTATTGCCACCTTATTTTTTAGTCTCATTATCCATATCCTGGCAATATAATACAAGATGTTCTATATATGACTCAAGAAAAAACATACTAATTTTCATGCCTGAGTAGTATGGTGCCAGTTTTTCACTGGCACCATACTTTGGAATTGGATTGATTCTGTTACTGCCTGTATGCTAAATCAAAGCGGTCAAGGTTCATCACCTTGTTCCAGGCTGCAATAAAATCCTGTATGAATTTTTCTTTGCCATCCTCACTGGCATATACCTCAGAAATAGCCCTGAGTTGTGCGTTATGCCCGAATATAAGGTCCACACGGGTGGCAGTCCATTTTGGTGCACCTGTTTTGCGGTCTATACCCTCAAATAAGTTACCGTCCTCATCCGATTGTCGCCATTCCGTGCCCATATCAAGAAGGTTCGCAAAAAAGTCATTGGTCAATGTCTCGGCTCGATTAGTAAACACCCCGTACTTCATCTGTCTAAAATTAGCGTTTAGGACCCTCATGCCCCCAATCAATACGGTCATCTCCGGTGCGGTTAGGGTAAGTAGCTGTGCCCTGTCTATAAGCAGCTCCTCAGCTGGCACACTGTATCTTGTCTTTAGGTAATTACGAAAACCATCATATATTGGCTCGAGCACAGAGAAGGATTCTATATCGGTCTGTTCCTGTAATGCATCATTGCGCCCGGGTGTAAATGGAACAGTTACCTCAAAACCTGCATTTTTGGCTGCCTTTTCAACTGCAGCACAGCCGCCAAGCACAATGAGGTCAGCAAGGGATACCCTTTTGTCATCGGTCCTGGAGCTATTGAACCCCTCTTTGATTTTTTCGAGTTTGTCAAGCACCATGGCAAGCTGTTCTGGCTGATTGACCTCCCAATCCTTCTGAGGAGCAAACCTGATGCGAGCGCCATTTGCCCCACCACGATAGTCTGAACCACGGAAGGTGGCTGCAGAAGACCAGGCCGTATATACAAGTTGTGAGATAGTAAGGCCTGTGGCAAGGATCTTTGCCTTGAGTTGGGCAATATCCTGTTCATCTATTAGCTTGTAGTCTACCGGCGGTATGGGGTCCTGCCATATGAATTCCTCAGATGGGACGTCAGGTCCCAGATAGCGTGTGCGCGGCCCCATATCCCTATGGATGAGCTTGAACCATGCCCGTGCAAATGTCTTAGCAAACTCTTGAGGGTTTTCCAAAAAATGCCTTGCAATCTTCTCATATACAGGGTCGAATCTTAGAGAAAGGTCTGTAGTGAGCATGGTCGGCCTATGTTTTTTGTTTGGAATATGGGCATCTGGAATGATTTCAGGTGCGTCTTTTGCGACCCACTGGTTTGCATCTCCAGGGCTCTTAACCAGCTCCCATTCATAACGAAATAGGTTATAGAGGAACTGGATGCCCCATTTGCTTGGTGTGCTTGTCCATGTAACCTCTATCCCGGTGGTGATGGTATCAGGACCTTTACCTGTGCCAAAGCTATTCTTCCACCCAAGTCCCTGCTGTTCGATAGGTGCGGCTTCAGGCTCTGGCCCTAAATAGGATTGAGGACCAGCTCCATGACACTTTCCAAAGGCATGACCCCCTGCGATCAATGCCACAGTTTCTTCATCGTTCATCCCCATACGAGCGAAGGCAACACGGATATCCTTGGCTGCAGCGACCGGATCAGGGTTACCACCTGGACCCTCGGGGTTTACATATATCAGTCCCATCTGAGTAGCTGCAAAGGGATTCTGGAGCTCACCTTCTTCGGTGTGGCGCATATCACCGAGCCACTCTTCTTCAGCCCCCCAGTTGATACTTTCGTCTGGCTCCCACCAGTCTACGCGTCCACCTGCAAAGCCTATAGTCTCAAAGCCCATAGATTCTAATGCCACATTTCCAGCGAGAACCATAAGGTCAGCCCAGGAGATCTTGCGGCCATACTTCTTTTTTATAGGCCAGAGGAGTCTACGGGCCTTATCAAGATTAATGTTATCAGGCCAGCTGTTAAGAGGGACAAAGCGCTGCTGCCCGGTGCCTGTACCCCCTCTGCCATCACCTATACGGTAGGTACCAGCACTGTGCCATGCCATTCGGATCAAGAGGGGTCCATAATGGCCAAAGTCTGCTGGCCACCAGTCCTGAGAATTTGTCATCAACTCCTTTAAATCCCTCTTTACTGCCTCCAGATCAAGAGACAAAAACTCTTTGGCATAATCGAAATCTTTACCCATTGGATTACCCATTGGAGGATTTTGATGGAGCACCTTTAAGTTCAACTGGTTTGGCCACATGTCTCTTATTGATCTTCCTCTTCCGGCTGGGTATTTAACGCTTTCTCTCATTGGTTGCCCTTTGCCTTTTTCCTGCATATCTCTACCTCCCTTTTTAAGTTTTTAGCGATCAGTCAGAAATCCTGCCAACCGATCCTTTTGTTTTACCTCATAAATAGGAATAATTCCTATCTATAAGGTAAAAAAATTTTAACGCCTTTTCTGTTTGCATTCCCTGCAGTAACCATAATATTCAAACCTCATATCATGCGCCTTAAAGCCTGTTTCTTCTTCAATCTTATCAAATTCAATAGGTAAGTCTCCCATATAATCCTCAATTCTGCCACAGTTGATGCAAATGAGATTAATATGATTGATTACATTCCCATCGTATCTGTTTGGCTTATCATAGAACCCTATTTCCTTTACAAGCCCCTCTCTTTTTAAAAGGTTTAGCGTATAATAGACCGTTGACATGCTTATAGTGGGTACTATCTTTCTTGCCTCAAGAAAAATTTCATAAGCACTTGGGTGATTGGGAGAGCTAGACAGTATATCGATAATCACCTGCCTCTGCCGGGTAACCCTTACCCCTCCCTTCTTTAGATCATCTAATGCCTTTTTAAATCTCTTCAAGATGAAAACCATAATTATAGGAATGATTCCTAATTTTTTCTATTATAGCCAATATATACATAGACGTCAATACCCTTTTTTATCTCAGGCGGTTTCTTTCACCTGGCCACTTTTATGCCCTTAGCCACACCTCCTGTTCAAAAAACACTATGACGGAAAGGACTGATTGTGTTGCTGATGATGCCACATATGAGGAAAAGGATGGTTTCCATGCAAAACCTAACCGGGGAATGTATACTTTTAAAATTTTTTGACTATGCAATAAAATAATAATACCATACCATTTAGCAAGAAAGAAAAGACAATAAAGATAGGGAATAAAATTGATAGGCTATATCCATACAAGGATACTGGGTTATTCAAAGATGTGATATATCTTAAAATAAGGATAATATGCAGCAGAGAAGGATAAAGCATGGAAGATGGAGGTTATCTTTTATAATGAAAAATAGGATGGAAGAATCCCGTGGGGAAAAAGGCGCGGTTTAAAAAGTTAATCACTATTTTTGTCATTACAATTGCTATCATTGGTATAGCAGGTATTGTACTCATCTATAATGCCAATAAGATACTAAAGGCCCAACTCGAATCAGCCCTTGGCAAAGACTTTTCTGTCCAGGAGATTAAACTTTCATGGGGTAAGGTTGAGGCATCTAATATAAGGCTCAAAAACAAAGCCGGAAAAGAGGTATTCAAAACCGACTGTCTGACCATTAAGGCTAATTTTTTAGGCTTATTGAAAAAGGAATTTATCATTTCAAGCCTCACCCTTATTAATCCCTATCTCTTTATTGAAATGGACAGAAAGGGGAATCTTGTAAACCCTTCACTACCTGAGGAAAAGGGAAAAGAAAAGAAAAAGAAACCCATTCCACCGTTCCTTATTAAGAAGGTTCGGATCATAAAAGGTTCCCTTGAATATCTTGACAGAAAACCTCGACAGGGACCTGTATTAACCAGGGTAAGGGATATTGATGTAGAGTTTCATAATATCACCTTCCCTCCAGGCGATAACTATTCTTTATTTACAATAGATGCAATAATCTCAGGCGCTCAAGGTTCAGGGAGTGTGAAAGGCAAGGGAAAGATTAAGCTTAAAAACAAAGATACAGAATCAAAGATTGAAATACGTAATATTGATATCGTTCCCTTTAAACCTTACTTTCAGGATAAGGATGATGTGGATATAACAAGAGGATTTCTTAGCCTCGATATGAACTTAAAGATTCATGCCCAGAAGCTCAATGCCCCGGGAAGGGCAAAGCTTAAGGATCTCGATTTTAAAAGTGGACCCGGTATGGGAAACAAATTCCTCGGTGTGCCACTCTCACTGGTTATAGCCTTTTTGAAGAACAGCAACAACGAAATTACAGTGGATTTTGTTATCGAAGGTGATATGGATAATCCAAAATACAGTCTCAGGGAAAGTATTATAGATAAGTTTTCGCTTGCTACAGCCAGCAAACTCGGTATTTCAATCAAAAACATAGGAAAATCCATCATTACAACAGGTGCCGATGGTGTTAAAAAGGGTGTAGAGGGTATTAAAGACATATTCAAAAATGACCAGGGAAGGAAATAAACATAGTGAGACCCTTGCCCTATTCCCCTAAAAAGTCTTCTAACTATCCTTAATATGTATGGTTAATAGCAAATATTTAATCCCCAGGAGGCCTCCTTATGTCAGATAGATTCACTGGTTATGGTTTTGCAGATTACTTTATAAGACCTTTGCATAATCCCTAACCCTTAGATTTTTTCCCTCCATAGGCATTTTTATACCCTTTGTATCATAGGTAGTGAGCCTTATGATGTGTTATTATGTATCCATATGGTTCTTCTTTTACCT
>Ga0067045_1028305_pt1 | contig 36609 bp, 31 predicted proteins | sample TerdegcTABiofilm_FD_59184 | JGI IMG/M metagenome (GOLD analysis project Ga0067045, IMG submission 59184) | Combined Assembly of (Gp0054472, Gp0054536) Wastewater bioreactor microbial communities from Singapore -Terephthalate degrading...
AGGCAGATATACCGTTAGAGGAGGGAACTCCCCCATACGAAGAAGAACTATTCCCCGAGGAATCCACTTCTCCCGAACCCGAGATAGAAGAACAATCCATAGAAGAGACTCCGCTACCGGGAGACGAGCCTGAGGGGCTCGAAAAAGAAGAGCCGCTCGAGCAACAACTGGAATCTATGCAAGAAACAGAGTCTCCTGAAACAGTCGCACTCCCCTCTGTCGAAGAAGAAACGGCTTTACCCGAGGAAAGTGAACTTCTTCCTGAAGAGTCTCTTGAAGAAAGCCCACTTCCCCTCGAAGAGGATGCCGGCCTAACACCAGAGGATACTCCGGAAGAGGTCACCGAGCCAGAAGAACCTTCTGTACCTTCACCAGAAGAGGCTTCCGAAGAGTCTACCCCTGAGCCCACACCAGACATTTCCGAACCTGTAGAGATGGGTTCAATACCCCCCTCCAGTACACAGCCCGAACCAGTACAAGGTCCCGAACCGTTTCCGAAATCTAAACCTACCTCCCCTCCCGAACCTATTTCACCCGTGGCAAAAGCGGAAATAAGTCTTCTGGATTACCTCCTCTCCCTGTCCCGGGCCCTACCCGCAGAAAAACAAACAGAGTTCCTCCATAGCGACTACCTCCTTAAAATCGAATTCTTGAAGAACCGATTAGCGGGTTATCGAGGATTCCTCAAGGACAAAGCACCCCTTGACCTAGTGCCTCCTAAACTAGTAGGTCCTTTACCCAAATCCAAAGTGAAAAAGACCCTCAGCTTCCTTACCGAAATGGCTCAGTTCTATCCCAACCCTGACGCGGCAAGGGTCCTGCGAGAAAAGATCTCCAGAGTACTGGAAAAAATCCCGAACAATCAAAACAAGGAGCCTTAGGGATGACGAACGAAGAAAAGAACCTGCTACATGTGAAACGCTACATTGAAAAGATCCCTGCCCTTCCTGTCACGGTAACCAAGATCCTCGAGATCTGCAACAACCCCAACACCTCCCCCATCGACCTGAACCGGGTAATCAGCGTGGATCCCGTGTTGATGGGACGAGTACTTAAGCTAATCAATTCCGCTTACTATGGCCTTTCCAACCAGGTGACTTCTTTAGCCCGAGCGATCATCATGCTAGGGATCAATACAGTGAAGAACCTCGCCTTGAGTACCGCGGTGATGCAATCCCTCAGTCCCAAGGCAGACAATCAGGCCCTGAACATGCAAGGGTTCTGGAGACATTCCCTCTGTGTAGGGGTTACGTCCAAACTGATCGCCAAAGCAAGAAAGATCGATCCGAAAGAGTTGGAAGAGTACTTTATCGCCGGACTTCTCCACGATATGGGGAAAATACCCCTGAACAATACCCTGACCGACCTCTACATTCAAACCCTTGCGAAGTCCGATCACGAGCATTGTTCCCTCCATGTGGCAGAGAAAGCTGTCATTGGGTACGACCACCGGGAGATCGGCCTCCTTATCGGCGAACAATGGAAACTTGGGGGGGGAATCCTGGAAACCATTCGATTTCACCATTCCCTTTTGGAGTACACGGGCCCTCATAAGGACATTGTGTTCACGGTAGGGGTTGCCAACTACTATGCCAACGTGAATGAAATTGGATTTTCGGGCAACCGGTATCCGGACCCCACACCCGATGAAGTGCTGAAGCACCTAGGTGTCCAGTGGGAACTGTTCGAAGACATCTCGGAAGACGTTGTCCGGGAGATCGAAAAAGCACAAATTTTCCTGAAAATCGCTACCGAAGAAGGCTAGGAAGGGGAAAAGGGTAAACTATGGCCACGGGATTGCGTATTCGATTCTGGGGAGTCCGGGGCTCTATCCCCTGCCCGGGCCCCACCACGGTAAAATATGGAGGGAATACCACCTGTCTGGAACTTCGCTTCGGGGAGCGGGACCAGCTCGTGATCATTGACGCGGGTTCGGGTATCCGGCCCCTAGGGGATTTCCTCATGAAGCACGATTTCCCCAAAGGGCCTATTCGAACGGATATCCTGATTTCCCACACCCACTGGGACCATATCATGGGGTTTCCCTTCTTCACCCCCATCTACATAAAGAGCTCCCAGATAAACGTGTACGGACCCGTAACCTACGAGGAAGACACTCTAGACAAGATCATTGGAGACCAATTGCGGTACCGCTACTTCCCTGTTCGCCAGGAAGAATTGGCCGCTACCATTCGCTACCATCAGCTACGGGAAACCTCCTTCATGCTAGGGGATGAGTTGTTCGTTACCACCAAATACCTGAACCACCCGATCCTCTGCCTCGGCTACCGGTTCGAGTACAAGGGTAAGGTGTTATGCACCGCCTACGACACCGAACCGTTCCGGAACGTGTTCCCCACCGATCCTTCCCATCCAGATTACGACCCTGTGGCTGCCGAAGAAGGAGAACTGGCCGCGAAGGAAGAAACCCAAAAGTTCCTGCGATTCATCCAGGGGGCAGATATCCTTGTGCACGACACACAGTATACCTTAGAGGAGTACAAGGCTTCCAAGATCGGCTGGGGGCACAGCACCTACGAGCACGCCATCAACTTTGCTCATAAGGCGGGGGTGAAAAAGCTCGTTCTATTCCACCATGATCCCTTGAGAACGGACGAACAACTGGACGAGTTACTCGAAAAATACCGCTCTTCCATCCAAGATCGTACTCGCTTGCAAATCGAAGTCGCCCGGGAAGGCCTCGAACTGGAGCTGTGATCACCGGGCTATTGGAAAAGTACAATTCCGCAGCGCTGCCAGTTCTTGCATCAGGTCAATTCTTGCATTAGAGTGCCCGCTTGTAAAAAGCAATTTAGCTGCCCTACCACGACCCTTGAACAGGTGCCCGGTCTTCCGGTAAAATTAGTTTCGTTGGGGGATTAGCTCAGTTGGTAGAGCGATAGGTTCGCAATCTATAGGTCAGGGGTTCGAATCCCCTATCCTCCATCCCTCCATCTTCTCCCTAAACCTCTCCAGCTCTTTTCCTTCCAACCCACAGGAGGCGCCTATCTCCTCCCATTCCCCTTCCAAGATGGAGCCTTTTGATTCAAGTCGTTTCACTAGGGCTCGTAACGCTTGCCGCTCTTTGCCGGAGAACGTCACTCCCTTGAGCACGTACTCTTCGAAGGCTTCCATCGCGATGGGGCAGACACGTTTCGTGATCTCGAAGATCACCTGGGCGTAGAGCCGGATTTCCTTCTGGGCATGGGGATCCAGCCGGAGTTTCAGAAAATGCATCAGGTTATGAAGATCCATCTGCCAGTACCACTCGGTGTAAGCACAAAGGGGAAGGACGATCCTAGCTATCTCACGCGCAAGACCCGTTCCTAGTAGTTCCTCGTAGGCCTTGTACGCCTCTCCCTGCAGGGTGCTGACGAGCCGGAGAATCCCCTCGCCAATCTCCGGTGGAAACGGTTCGGAGGCTCGGCCTTGTTTGTTGTCCTTGCTTTGGGGTGCGAGGTCTTCCAAGGAAGGAAGGTAGAACTCGTCCTTCAACACGCTGTAGCGACCCGAGATCTCGTTCACTCGGGCCGTGCGATGGCGAATCCATTGCCGGGCCACGAAGATGGGAAGCTTGATATGAAAGGTGAGCACCACCTGTTCGAAGGGTGAGGTATGCTCGTTCCGTAACAGGTAGTGGATCAATCCATGATCCTCCCGGAAGGTCTTTGTACCTTTCCCATAGGAAACGCGGGCCGCTTGCACGATCCGTTCATCGCTACCTAAGTAATCCACCAATCGAACGAACCCCTTGTCCAACACGGGGAACTCTTTATCCAATATTTCCTCTGCCGAGGGTACAATACAGTGCGCCATGTCTCTATCCTATCCGAAAACGAAAAAACTTTGTATCCTTTATATGGAGAACCTTGTGAAGATGAACACGTTGGGACATACCCCCTTCTACGAGCACAGACCCATGAAAGAACGCATCGGGTTGTGGGGGCTTGCTTTCCTCTTCTTGTTCCTGCTCATGGGCGTGAGCGCTGGAGTCACCCAAGCCCAAACCAAGGGCGCTACCCAGAAAAAAGACCCGGTTCGGGTGTATCAGGCTCAGGAACAGGGAGGAACGTACCAATTCTACGTTGACAATGATTATCCCATTTCCGTATGGATCTCCATCGATTTCTCCACCCTATACAACCTGAAAAGCTCCGTTTCCCTTCCCTTTCGCGCCCTTCTTCCGCCCCGCGCGGAAAAGGTTCCCCTGTTCCAACTGGAATCTCTTCCCAATTCTGGGCGTAAAAGCTTCCGGATGACCGTTTCCTACGCAAAAGGGGATCCCACATCCGTCCGCCCGGATCCCAACTTCCTGTACCTCTTTCCCTTTCCTCACGGGAAGAAATACCGTCTGAGTCAGGGTCCCAACGGAGCGTTTACCCATTATGGAGAGAATCTGAATGCCTATGATTTCGATTTAGATACGGGAAGCGTAATTACGGCGGCCCGCGGTGGAACCGTGGTGGAAGTGAAGGTAGATTCCAACCGGGGAGGCCCTTCCACCGCTTACGCCCAGGATGCCAATTATATTTTAATCCATCACGAGGATGGAACCTTTGGGAACTATGTTCATCTAAAACAGAACGGATCTCTGGTAAAGGCAGGAGATCGTGTGAACGCGGGAGACCCCATCGGGTACAGTGGAAACACGGGGGTAAGCTCTGGGCCCCACCTCCATTTTGATGTGCGAATCCCAACCATTGAGGGGAAGATGGTTTCCATCCCCATTCAATTCCTCAACTACGATGGTTCTCCCGTTTCTCCTGAAGAAGGGGAGTACTACTACGCCTTCCATCCCGGGAATCCTCCCTTTCCCATAGTATTCGGTAGTACGTTAAAAGAGGAAGACTTTGCCAACCATCTCCGAAAGATTCCCGCTAGTGGGAAAATAGATCTTCGTTTCGAACAGGTGGATTCCACCTATATAGTCTACTTGGCCAATGGAATGCGGAACGCTCAGGAAGTGACGGTGGACTTTCGATTGGTAAACCTAGTACCGGGGAAAAAGAGTCCTATCACAGTGCAAGTACAGGGAGAAACCGAAGTGTTTCTGACCCTTTTAAAAGCAGCACCCAAAGCAACAGTTCTGGAGTATGGATACGCCCTCCGGTACCGACCCGCATCTACTCCCTGATGGGGTATACTGTCGCAGCGCGGCGTTCCCCCGCGGGCTACCTTTCCACAGTTACACGCCCTACCCTTTTAATGGAGGAAGTGTTATAAGCTTATACGTGCTGAACCTGCCAATTATCGAGGCCTTTCTTCTGGATATTTCCTTCGCACCAAGAATTCTTTCTTCTCAACCTTATCTGAGTTTTTTGTAAGAGTAACTAGTTCCTGGTACAGAACATGTTGAACCCGAATAGAGGGCTCTCCTTTTTCCGGTTTCTTTCGCACGTATTTCCCCGAGGGGAGCAGGATGCTCGCTTTCTGGTTGTCCTTAAAATAAAGTTTCAATAGTTGAATCAATCGCTTGCGGAGTTCCTTTTGGTCGATGGGGAACATGAGTTCGATTCGTCGTTCCAGGTTCCGGTTCATCCAATCGGCTGAAGCGCAGTACACTTCCTCCGATCCACCGTTCTGGAAGTAGTAGATTCGACTGTGTTCCAGGAACCGATCCACGATACTTACCACCGTGATATTCTCACTTACCCCTTTGACTCCAGGTACCAGCATGCAGATCCCTCGAACGTTCAAGAATATCCGCACCCCTGCCTGCGAAGCTCGATAAAGGGCAGAAATAATCTCCGTATCGGCAAGGGAGTTCATCTTGGCCATGATCAGACCTGGAGACTCCTTCGTTGTGCGAGCGATTTCCCGTTCGATAAGGGTCAAGAGTCTACCCTTCAACCCAGAAGGCGCCATGGCAAGCCTTCGAAGGTTGGGAATGGCCGAATACCCCGTTACAGCGTTGAAGAATAGGGATAGCTCATAGGTAATATCTTCCCGGGAAGTAAGAAGGCCAATATCCGTGTAAAGACGGGCGGTTTTTTCATTGTAGTTTCCCGTGGAAAGGTGTGCGTACCTCCGCACTGTATTACCTTCCCTGCGGACGATCAGAAGAGTCTTCGCGTGAACTTTCAAGTGGGCGATCCCATAGATCACAATCACTCCCGCTTTTTCCAGCCGAGTTGCCCATTCGATGTTCCGTTCCTCGTCGAATCGGGCCTTCAGTTCCACCAAAGCCGTCACCTGTTTTTTATTTCTAGCCGCCAGTTCCAAGGCCTGAATGATGGGGGAATCGAAGGATGTCCGGTACAGGGTGATTTTAATCGATAGAACATCCGGATCTGTGGCCGCGTCCTTGAGAAAGGTAACCACGTGATGGAAAGACTCGTACGGATGATGGAGAAGGACATCCGTACGACTCAACACGGACCAGTAGGATTCATCCTCTGGTAACGAGGGAGAGGGAAGTGAAGGCCAGGGAATATCCCGCAAGGCTTCGAATCCTGGCAGAGAAACAAGACTCAGCAAACTCCCCAGATCCAAGGGGCCAGGAAGCTCGTACACGTCTTGTATGCTCAGATCGATCCGAGCCGCGATGGAATCCCGAAGTTTCTCGCTACCTCCCACGCATGAGAGCCTCACCGCGGGGCTCTGTTCCCGTTGGGCCAACACCTCCACCATGGCATCGATGAAATCATCATCCCTCTCTTCGTCCACCCCCATGTCGGCGTCCCGGGTAACCCGAAACACAAGGGAATCCTTGACCTGATATCCGGGGAACAATCTATCCCCATACTTCTGAATCACGTACTCTAGAACGGTAAAGGCTACTGTTCCATCCTCCGTAGGAAGAAACAGAACCCGGGGGATGCTTTCCGGTACTTGAATCAGAGCAATCCGTTCCGTTCCTTCCTCCCCATCCTCTACCTCTGCCTGCCGTTCCAACAAGTAGGCAATGTATAGTCGAAGATTGCGAACAGCAGGAAAAGAAGAGCCAGAAGAGACCCGGATGGGAGTTAGCACAGGGAACATTTCTTTTTCGAAAAAGGTTTCGATGAACTCAAGATGTTTAGGTTCCCAGGCAGAAGGTTTGAGGTAAAGGATCCCGTGGTTGGCTATGGCGGGTAGAATCTCTTCATGGAGGGTGCGATATTGGGTATCTACGATTTCCCGCACTTCCGTTCGAATTCGATCGAGCTGCTCTGAAGGTCTCAATCCCGAAGGACAGTTCACTTGATTCCCAGAAAGAATTTGCCTTTTTACATAGGCAACTCGAACCTGAAAGAACTCGTCGAAGTTTGAGCTCACGATACAGAGGAACTTCAATCGTTCCAACAGGGGAACGCTAGGATCCCTCGCTTCTTCCAGTACCCTCCGGTTAAACTGAAGCCAGCTTAGTTCCCGATTAAAGAAAACAGGAGAAGACTTATCCGACTCTCCATGGGCAAGCACTTTTTTCTTTTTCTTTCCCATACGACTCATCCTTATATCACAGCATCCGAACTGTGTACCCAAACACTTCCTCGAACATTTCGCTTTTCAGCCGCAATCCTGCCCGCTCCACTTGGGGATTCCCATTGTACTCTACCTGCAGGAGGATCTCTTCATCCCGCTTCTCTAAGCGCACCTTTCGGATTCGTTGGGAATGGCCTCTGTCCAATCCATCGGCCAAGCGAAGGATGGAGGCCAGTTTTAAAACCAGCATCCGTTCCTCCCTTCCTAACATCATGAACCTTGGATGAGAAGGAACAGGTAGGGCCTTTCGATGGTACCTCACGATATTTGAAATGATCCGCAGATCCCCCCTCGAATACCCGAACATCTCGGAGTTCGCGATGATGTACTGTCCATGCTTGTGGTGTTTGGCTGTATTGATGAAGTTCCCGATATCGTGGAGGATGGCAGCCGACTCCAACAGGAGTCTATCGTGGCTATCCAACCCATGCTCCTCCTGCAGTTGGTCGAAGATCTGCAAAGATAGCCGGGCCACGTGGAGGCTGTGGTCTTCGTCGAAATGGTACTTCCTTCCTAGGCTGATCGCAGAAGCCACTACCTGGGAGTAGAACTGTTCTCCCACGGCCCGGGAAGTGTCTAGCGCAAAACTCAACAGAACCCCTTCCCGAATACTCACATCAGGAACAATGAGGAACTCCGCGGCCGTGGCATTGAGGAAATATTTCACTACCAAAAGGGCCGCCACCAACCCTTCCGCCTCGTTGTACGTAACCTGCAAGAGCCGGACGCATTCGTCTACCGTACAGTGTTTCAATCGGTCTATAAAATCGATGAACGCCTTCTTCTTGATGATGGAGTAGTGTTCATGGACTTTTTTTCCCACGCGTTCTGCCGCTAGCCGAACATCCCCCCCAATGGTCACGAAGTATTTGATCCGGGATAGATCGAACTCGGCCTCGAGGAGTTCCTGGGTGTTCCGGATATGTTCCCGGATGTATCCTTCCACATGACTGTAACTTTCCGAGTTGGGCGAGAGGTGCTGCTGGATCCGTACCGTGCCGATCCGTAACGAATGGGCAGATACCATCTTCCCCCGCTGAAGTAGCATCAATTCCGTGGTGCCCCCCCCCACTTCAATGATGAGAGTGTTCGTGCGAGCGATATCCTTCTTCAAGTTACGAATCGCGTGTTGGACAGCCAAATAGGTTAGGTGGTTCTCCTCGATCCCTTCGATCACATCCACCTTAAATCCTGTGCGCATCCGCACCCGATCGATGAACATGTCCCGGTTCTTCGCTTCCCGAATTGCGGCCGTGGCAATAACGCGAACGTTCTCCTGGGTAATCTGCCAACCCTGCAACAGTTCTAGAAACCCCGTTAAAACTCGAAGGCACAGCTGAAAAGTGTCCCGACTGATCGACCCGTTCAGGAATACATCTTTGCCTAGGGGAACGGGTCGAATAGCCCGGTCTAGCCTTCTCCATTCCCCCGAAGGATCGATCTCGGCAATCACCAATCGAATGGCAGTAGAACCGATATCAATTACTCCCACGAGTCGGGGAGTACCGAGCTTTGTATCAGCCATGTTCCTTCCCTTTCAATTCCTCGGCCAAAAGCAGAGCCGCACCTACCACCACCGCGTCCTCCAAGAACGTGGAGATCAGAACCCGAACTGTTTTTACCAAGGAAGGTAACGCGTGTTTCCGCATGGACGCTTCAGCGGCATCCACATAGAAGCTTCCGAACCTCTCCACCAGACCCCCCCCAAAAACGAACCCTTCGGGATTGAAAATATGCACTAGGTTCGCCATGCCAATTCCTAAGTACCAAGCGGATCGTAGAATAGCCTTTTCCACCTCTTTCTCGCCCGCGTCTACCGCTTTCTTCAACACACTACTCTTTATTTTCTTATAGTCCGTCCCCGCCTTATCGAACACGGTTGGAGCCTTCCCTGTCGCGGCTAACGCCACCACATCCTTCGCAATAGCGCTCCGGGACACAAAGGCTTCCAGGTGCCCGTATCCACCGCACCCGCACAGGTTTCCATCCGGTTCCACGATGGTGTGCCCCACTTCCCCTGCCCCTCCAAAGGCTCCCCGGTACAATTCCCCATTCAACACGATCCCGGAACCCAATCCCGTTCCAGGGAAGAGGCCAATCACATGTTTCATCCCTTTTGCTACCCCTTTCCGGGCCTCCGCGTAGGTAGCAAGGTTTACATCGTTGTCTACCACTACCGGAAGAGAGAAAGTCTTTTCCAACTGTTTGCGTAAGGGGTAGTTCTGGAACCCAAGATTCGGTGCTTCCAGTACGATCCCCTTCTTAAAATTTACCACCCCTGGGGCTCCCATCCCGATCCCTTCGATCTCCGCTAGGGAAATGGACGATTCCTCCAGACACTCTTCGATGCACTGGACAATGGCAACGTAGACTTCCTGAGCCTTCCGGGAAGCCACACTCTTCCTCTTCAACCGGTGGAGGATATTCCCTTTATCGTCCAACACGCAACAGAGCATTTTGGTGGCTCCCAGATCGAACCCAATTCGCTTTCCCATTCCTTCCTCCTCCAAGCTTCGGGGTACTAATGGGGCAAAAGCCCATAGGCCTGCTTCAGGGCCAGTACTCGTTCTACCCCGGTATCGATTTCTTCCTCCGTGAGCGTTCCTTCCCGTACCAGCTCCTCTACGACGGATACTATATCCTCAATTCGATACCGGGTGTAGAGGAGAAGAATGTCCACTCCCGCTTGAAAAGAGCGCAATACCGTCTCTTTCAGGGAGTACATGCCGGATAGGGCACCCATCTCCAGACCGTCGCTCATCACCACACCCTGAAACCCCAACCGATCCCGGAGCAATCCTTTCAGAATCCGCTTAGAAAGGGTCACGGGAAACTCTGGATCGATTTGGGGATACAGGATGTGGGCAGTCATCACTACCGGGGCGCCCGCCCGAATGGCACCCCGAAAGGGCACTAGATCCCGTCGGAACAATTCCTCTTCGGTGTAAGGAAGAACGGGTAGACTAGAGTGACTATCGGTACGGGTACTCCCATGACCCGGAAAGTGCTTGATCACGGGGATCAGCCCTCCCGCGCGCATCCCTTCAAGGTATGCCCTTCCCGCTTCCTCTACCCATCGGGGATCCCCCCCAAAGGAACGGTCCCCAATGATGGAGGCATCCCCTTCCTCAACTAGATCTAACACGGGAGAAAGGTTCATAGTACACCCCGCCTCCCGCATCTGTACGGCCGTAAGGTAGGAAGCGGAACGGATCAAGTCCGGATCGCGATACAGCCCTAACTGAAACGCGCTGGGCAATTGAACGAACTCTTTGAACCGAAAAGCTTGTACCCTTCCCCCTTCCTGATCGGCACAGATAAAGGGCTTAGGGTACCCTTTTGGGTATCCCTCCCGGATCGCCGTTGTCAATCGAACTAGGTCGGATAGGGATTCATAGTTCCACCGGTACAGGATCACGCCCCCGGGTTTTCGCTCCCGGACAAAGGACTCAACTTCTTCGATCGGCATCCCCTTGGGGACATATAGGATACAACGTTGGGCGATTCGTTTAGGGAGGGAAAGGGTAGCCATATAGGTCCGAACGATCCGCCGCTGCTCTTCCGGGTTTCCCCTTAGGGAGCTGAACGGTTCGTACCTGCGGAAGGATAGGCTGGCACAGCTAGAGAAGAGGAACCAGACTAATAGTAGCCTTTCGAATAGGTGGTTTTTCGAATACATAATTTTTCAGGGGCATCCAGCATCCAGACTCCTTACCCATTTTCAAAACTGGTTATCCTTTCGGTTACAACCTGTTTAAATTCCCCCTGTTCAAATCCAGCCCTATTCGATCCTTATTAAGGGGTAATTCGTTTCCTGTCTCGGGGGAATAGGGAAGCTTCTTTCACATTGGAAAGACCTAGGATCTTTTGGGTAAGGCGTTCCAACCCAATGGCGAATCCTCCATGGGGTGGACAACCGTACTTAAAGATATCCACGTAACCGCCTAACCCTTCGGGGGTCAACCCGAACTTGGGCAACGCATCGAGGAGCATCTCGTACTGATGGATCCGCCTTCCACCCGTTGTGATTTCCAACCCGCGAAACAATAGGTCGAAGCTCCGGGTTTTCTGCCCCTCAGGATACGCGTAGAAAGGACGTTTCTTCCGGGGAAAAGCATACACGAACACCGCGTCCACCCCATGCTCTTTCACGGCCCAATCGCAAAGGATCCGCTCCCCTTCGGGATTGATATCGAAGACCTTCTTTCCCCCTTCCCTCGAGATGATCTCCTTCGCTTCGTCGTAGGTCACCCGGGGAATCCGGTTTACCTCTTCCTTGGTAGGAACCGTTGCCTTGTACGCTTCGAGATCCTCTCCATTCTCTTCTTTCACTAGTTGGAAGACATGATTCAAGATCCCCTGTTCCAGATCCATCAGTTCGTGTTCCGTTTCGATGAAGGCAACCTCCACATCCAGAGACACGTACTCGTTCAGGTGCCGGGGGGTATCGTGTTTTTCGGCCCGGTACGCGTGACCGATCTCGAATACTCGTTCCAGCCCGGATGAGATCATGGCCTGCTTGTAGAACTGAGGTGATTGAGCGAGGTACACGCGGGTATCGAAGTACTCCACCGAGAACAACCCCGTTCCTCCCTCTGTGCCAGATCCGATCAGCTTGCTGGTCTTGATCTCGGTGAACCCATTCTGCCGCAGGTATTCGGCAAATCCTTTCAGGATGGTAGACTGCACCTTGAAGATACTTCGAATCTTAGGAATCCGGATGGAGATCATCCGATTGTCTAACAGGGCTTCCAACGATACCTTTTCCGGTTCCTGGTTCACCGGTATCGGCAGGTCTGGATGAGCCTGTGCGAGAATTTCGGTGTTTGCCACCTGTATCTCCAGACCTCCGGGGGCTTTCTCGTTCTTCCGCACGGTTCCCTGCACGGAAAGCACCGATTCCTGGGTGAATCCCACTTTCCCTTCGTACACTAACTGAACCATTCCCGTGCGATCCCGTAAGAGGACAAAGGAGATGCCTCCCAGTTCCCGAATCCGATGCACCCATCCCTTTACGTCTACGGCCCGATCGATATACGACTTAAGTTCTTTAACCAATACCCGCACCGTTCGCCTCCATCCATTGTAGAATCTCTTCTTCCGACTCCGCGTAGAGGGAGGCCGCGATTAGTTTTGTGTACACGCTCTCGGTTGCCAGCGCTCCCATGGGAATCGCTCCTTCCTTCCATAAGGCATGGGCTGTCACGTATCCCGAAAAATCCACTATCCCCTCCTGTTGGGAAGTGCAGAAGAACCGAATCCCCTGGCTTTTTCCCATTTCAAACGCTTTTTTCAAGGAGAAAGGACTTTCTCGTAGATTAGCGGTACCCGTATCGAACAGCTCCAGGATAAAGAACCGTACCCCCGCTTTCATGAGGGAGATCAACTGATCCCCCTGGAGTCCCGGGAACACTTTCACCATGAAGACCTTTCGTACGATTTCTTCGATTCGAACCCGTAGGGTTTCCACCTCCATCCCTCCTCCAAAGAGGGGGAACGGTGATGAGGTATACCGTATCTTTTCGGCGTTCCAGTTATAGAACCGCATGGGGTCTAAACTGAGGAATCGGAGATTTACAGGCCTGTACGTTTCACCCCCAAATACTACGGCAACCCCCTTCTCTTCCTTTTCGACCTGCTGGATAGCTTGCAGGATGTTCTGAGCTGCTTCTGCGCCTTCCTCCGGGGGAAGGGAAGCGGCGGTGAACACAATAGGTATTTCCGCTTTCCCAAACAGCCAGTGGAAAAGGGATGCCGTATAGGAAAGGGTATCTGTTCCGTGGGTGATCACGATTCCCTTCGCGTTTCCCTCCTGCAGGAGCGTGGCCGTTCGAATTATGAGGGTAGCCCAATCCGAGGGGGTTATCTCCTCGCTCAAGATTTCCTCACCCGGCAACTCCTCTACGCGGACCACATCCTTCCAAGAAGGATTCTGCTCGAGAATTTTCCGAATGGCAGCACCACCTCCGGGAACCACCATCCCATCCGGGTCCCTCCTTCCCGAAATGGCCCCTCCAAACGTCAAGAGGTATATGAAACTCAACTGTAACCGTTCCTTAAGGATAGTCTGTACCACCCGGGGATCCGCCCTTCCACCCGTTTCCTTCATGATTTGGCCCACTAGGAATCCCCAGGGCTTCATGTCTCCGCGGCGGATCGTCTCCACCACATGGGGATTCTTCATGAGGATTTTTTCCACAAGGGTTCCAATTATTCCAGGATCCGTGATCTGTTCCCAGTTTCGTTCCTTCAGAATCTCGGTGGGAGATTTCCCTTCCTGAAACACCAGCTCCAGCACCTGTTTGCCCAACTTCCCATGGATCTTCCCTTCCTGAAGCAACACCATGAGTTCGGCAAACCGCTCTGGGCTAAGAGGACTCTCGGCAAGCGTTAGCCCCTGTCGGTTCAATAGCTTCTGAACATCGGAAGAGAGCCAGGTAGCCGCTCCTACGGGATCAGCCCCTAGTTCGACCGCGCGTTCGAAGAAATCTGCGGTGCTCTTCTCGGCCGTGAGGAACTCTGCCAGGGTTTCCGAAAGGTCGTACTGGGTAAGGAACCGGTTCTTCCGTTGATCCGGCAGTTCCACCAAACTCTTTTCCACCTCTTCCAGAAACGCCGCATCGGCTCTAAAGGGGGGCAGATCCGGTTCGGGAAAATACCGGTAGTCGTGGGCGCTCTCCTTCGTGCGCATTCCTTCCGTGATGTCCCGGTTTTCGTTCCACAACCGGGTTTCCTGCAGGATCGTCCCTCCCCGGCTAAGGATCTCCTCCTGACGGGCGATTTCATAGTTCAAGGCCAGCCGCACGAACCTAGAAGAGTTCAGGTTCTTAATCTCCACCTTCTTCCCTAACCCCTGACCCCGGAGGTTCACCGACACGTTGGCGTCACAACGAAGGGACCCTTCCTCCATGTTCCCATCGCAAACCCCAAGGTATCGCACCATCCGGCGAAAGTTCTGTAAAAGCACCTCCGCCTCTTCCCCGATCTCCAGATCCGGTTCGGTAACGATCTCCAAAAGCGGGGTTCCCGCTCGGTTGTAATCCAGGAGGGAAAGATCCCCCGCGTGGATCGATTTTCCCGCGTCCTCTTCCAGGTGCACTTCGTGGATCCGGACCCGCTTCTTCTTCTTACGAAACTCGATATCGATGTACCCATTTCGACCAATGGGGTGCGCGTACTGGGAGATCTGATAGTTCTTGGGCATGTCGGGGTAAAAGTAGTTCTTCCGTTCAAACACGGCTACAGGACTTAACTCACAGTTTAACGCTCGGGCTACCACGTACCCATACTTCACCGCTTCCCGGTTAAGGGAAGGAAGAACCCCTGGATATCCCATGCAGATGGGGCACACGTTCGTATTCGGTTCATCCCCGAATCGAACGGGACAGGAACAGAACACTTTTGATTGGGTAAGCAACTGGATATGGATCTCTAAGCCAATGAAGGACTGGTACACGGTTCAACTCCATGGAGACGTATTAGACGGGGCTTTTAAAAGAGGAACCTCCTCGGCAAACTTTCTGGCCACCTGGAATAGTAACTCTTCCCTAAACACGGGCGCCATCAGCTGGAACCCCACGGGGAGCCCCTCTTCCAGACCCGCGGGAAAACTCAACGCCGGGATACCGGCGAGGTTTGCCGCTGTGGTAAAACGGTCGGCCACTTTCTGCTGGAAGGGATCTAGACCCTCAACTCCATGCTTGAAGGCCTGGGTGGGAAACACGGGAGAAAGGATCACATCCACTTCCTCAAACACCCGGTCGAAATCCTTCCGGATGGCTGTTCGTATCCGCTGGGCCCGTTGATAGTACTGATCCTGGAAGCCGGATCGTAGCACATAGGTACCCAGAAGGATGCGTAACTTTACTTCTTCTCCAAACCCTTCACTGCGGGCCTTTCGCACCAGTTCCTCTGGGTTTTCCGCGTATTCTGGTCGGTATCCATACCGAATACCCGTGTATCGGGCAAGATTCGCGCTGGCCTCCGCCGTAGCTATAGTGTAGTACACGGGGGCATAGTACTCCAACATGGAAAGTTCAATGGGACGAACCTCGTACCCAAGGGAGCGGAGCACCTCCTGTGTCTTCCGGTACGCCCGTTCCACTCCCGGGTCCAATCCCAGGTTTCCCGAAACGACGCCAATCCTCTGGACCATCCTGTTGAAGCCTTTCCCGTGCGATCCCTCTATCCCAGTAGTCCCTGCTTCATCCACAGAGGTCTGGTCTCGCTCATCCTTGCCGCGAATGAGGGAAAATACCTCCTCCGTGATTTCCACCGAAGCGGCACAGATCCCTACTACGTCCAGAGAAGACGCATACGCTACTAACCCATACCGGGAAACTACCCCATACGTAGGTTTCAACCCATAGATCCCACAGAAGGCGGCAGGTTGCCGAACCGATCCCCCAGTATCCGAGCCCAGAGCAAAGGGGACCATCCCGCTGGCTACCGCCGCAGCGCTTCCTCCCGAGGATCCCCCCGCTACCCGTTCCGTATCCCAGGGATTGTTCGTTCGTTTATAGAAAGAGGTATCGGTGGAAGAACCCATCCCGAACTCGTCCATGTTCGTCTTACCCACCACCACGGCTCCCGCTCGCTGTAACCTTTCCACCGCCGTCGCGGTGTAGGGTGAGACGAATCCCTCTAGGATCCGGGAACCACAGGTAAGTCTAAATCCTTTTACGGCCAGAATATCCTTTACCGCAAACGGGACCCCTTTAAAAGGGCCTTCAGGTAGGCTACCCTTCAAACCTATCCGGGGATCGAACTGGATAAAGGCTCCAATCTGCGGTTCCAACCCTTCCACGTAATGAATATAGGAATCGCAAGTCTTGGGATCGGTTAGAAGGCCGATCCATGATGATAAAGAAGACATGAGACCTCACAGTATATTGGGAATGACGATGAATCGATCCTCGGTTTCGGGAGCATTCTCCAATAGGGATTCCGTATCTTCAAAGGGAAGTACTTGATCGGGGCGGGTACGGTTCTCATGAACCAAGGCGTGAGTCGTAGGGGAAAGACCCTCGATATCTACCTCCATCATCTTGGAGAAGTACTGCAACATCTGCTCTACCGCCATCTGGAGCTTCTCGAATTCTTCCTCCTCCAGATCCAGATACGCGAGGGAAGCGGTAATACGGAGTTCCTGTAGATCCATTCTGACTCAACTTGTACTATCTCTTAGGTTCTCTGTCAAGAAAGAAACCTAGGGGCTTAAATGTTTGTCTATTTGTTTACAAGAAAAACAAATATTTTATTTGACTTATAGCCTGATTCACGTTATTGTAATAGGTATACTTGCATTGAAATGGGAAGGTACGGTATAGTTCTGCCATTTCAATCGGTTTAATCCTTACGATTCTTCTTTTTTTGTATCAGCGTGAGGGGAAGTACGTGACGAAGAAAGATTTTCCAACTATTCACTTCTACGACCAGGATTTTGTAGACCTATACGACCAAACCTGGGCCTGGATCCAGGATTTCATGCAGAAAGGTACCCCCGAGAACGGACTGCAGAAACAGTACTTTAACTACCCCGAAAACAAAACCATCAACCAGTTTGAGTCCATCATGTCCACCTTCTTTCTCGTGTACTCAAACCGGAACTTCCCCGCTACTCCCCAGTTGGACAACTTCTACGAGAAGCAGGAATCCTCGGGGGCCATTCGGTCGGATTACAGCCTTCTCGACGGTAAACCGGTGTTCCACAAGGACAATCCCGAAGGATTGAATCCTCCCCTTTTCTCTTGGGCAGAGTACAACCTCTACCACAAGGTAGGAAACAAGAAACGTATCCGAGACATCATGCCCATACTGGAGAAGTACTTTGCGTGGTTGGAATCAACTTTCCGTAGAGAGAACGGCCTGTACGAAGCGCCTATAGCAGCCACCAAAATGGACAATAGCCCCCGGAAAGGGCTCTGTTATCCAGTGGACTTCAATGCCCAGATGGCCATCAACGCCCTGTACCTTTCCGAGTTGGGAGATCTCCTAAACGACAAGGAAATCAGTTTCAAATATAAACGGCAGTACTTTACCTTGAAAACCCGCATCAACAGCATGATGTGGAACGAAGAGGATGGGATCTACTATGACCTAGACAAACATGGGCAACAGATCAAGGTAAAAACCATCGCTTCCTTTTGGCCCCTCCTAGCTGAAATCCCCAACGAAGCGAAGGCGGAAAAGCTCATTGCCCACTTGAAGAATCCGGAAACCTTTGGAACTGAACACCCCTTCCCCACTCTCGCTGCCAACGAGCCCATGTTCGAAAAGTCGGGCATGGGGTTCCGAGGGTCCGTGTATCCGCCCTTCACCTTCATGGTGATAAAGGGGTTGGAGAAGTACAACCAGTACGATCTAGCCCGATCCAGCGCCATTCGCCATCTCTACTACATGATTGACACCCTGCATCCTATGGGAAAAGACAAAGGGAACGTATGGGAAGCATACGCTCCCCGATCCGAAGGACCTGCCAAATGGCAGGGAAAAGAGGGCTTTCCCCGGCCTAGATTCCTTCCTTACACAGCTCTTTCCACCATCACCCTAATGATCGAGAACGTGATTGGCCTTTCCATCAGTCTGCCTCGAAAAACAGTGGACTGGATCATTCCCACCCTCGAAGTGATGGGGATCGAGAACCTCTCCCTCAAGCGGAACTTCATCACCATCTTAAGTAACAAGAGTAGCCGAGGGTGGGAAATCCGGCTGGAATCGGAAAAACTCTACTACTTTACCATCGACATCATCGGGCAGAAGCGGAAAACCCTTCCCATCCCATCGGGGAAATGTTCGATGCTTATTGACAAACTCTAACCGTTAGGGGAAAACCTTTTCCATGAAACAATTCTTTCCCGATAATGGATACGACACTCCATCCGATGCTTCCCTATTCTTGGGAACTCACCTATTCGGTTGGACCCGCTGGAACCTGTACTTCCGATTCTTCCGGATCGTGCTTCGGTCCCGAGCCATGGCGGTTCGTTCCGTGTATGACGATCAAGCCCTGGCCGAACAATCCTTTTTAATTATAAAGGCCGTCGAAGGGTGTGGCGGGAAATTCCATATCCGGGGGTTCCAACATATCCGGGGGACCGAAGGCCCTGTAGTGTTCGTCGCGAACCACATGAGCACCCTGGAAACTACCATCTTCCCCGCTCTCATTACCCCTATCAAGTCTACTTCGTTCGTGGTAAAAGATACCCTTGTGCGGGGACCCGTGTTCGGTCCCGTGATGCGATCCCTCGACCCCATTGCGGTCACTCGAAAAGATCCCCGGAAGGACCTAACGGATGTTCTTGAACAGGGGGTCAAGATCCTCCAGAAAGGCAGATCCATCGTGATCTTTCCCCAGAGCACCCGCTCGTACGAGTTCGACCCCGCTCGCTTCAATACTTTAGGGGTAAAACTCGCTTCCCGGGCACGCGTACCCATTATCCCTGTCGCATTGAAAACAGATTTCTGGAGCAATGGGATCCTACTTAGAGGATTCGGTAAATTGAATCGAAAAGAACCTATCTATATTGAGTTCGGACCCCCTGTTTTCCTCACCGGTCGGGGAAAGGAAGAGCATAAAAAGATCATCGAGTTCATCTCTAGTCGTCTAAGAGAGTGGGGTGTCCCCGTGATCCCAAGGGAAGATGCGGCTATGAGAACCGACCCCACCTAAACTGTTTTTCTAATTCCCCTTTTCCATATAGGGGCCTAATACTCAACCGTATGGACAGAAGACGTTGCTTTCTATGTCAACCCGTGTGATTTCTTATAATAGCTCGAGAGCCAAGCGTACCATCGAGTCGAAAGTCCGTTCTCGTTCCTCTGCGCTTACCGCGGTCTGATGGGGAAGGCTATCGCTCACCGTGAGAATAGATAGGGCTTTCACTTTGAACTTGGCCGCTATCGTATAGAGGCCCGCGGACTCCATCTCAACCGCCAATACTCCATACTCGGCCCATAGTTTCCATCCATCGGGATCATCCTCGTAGAAGGTGTCACTAGCCAACACCGAACCTACTCGCACGGGAATCCTCAACCTCTCTGCCGCGTTCCACGCGTCCAACAGGAGGGAAAAATCCGCCGTGGGAGCGTAGTCCATTCCCTTGAACCGAAGTCGATTCATGGCCGAGTTGGTGCACGCGCTCACCGCTAGAATCACATCCCGTAGAGCGATATCCGCTTGTAGGGCGCCGCAGCTTCCGATTCTTATCAATCGCTTCGCTCCGTACGAATTGATGAGCTCATGAACATAGATCCCCAAGGAGGGCATTCCCATTCCTGTGCCCTGCACAGAAACCTGTTTCCCTTTGTAGGCCCCCGTAAAGCCCAGCATGTTTCGCACCCGATTGTAGCAACGGGGCTTCTCCAAAAAGGTCTCCGCAACGTACTGCGCCCGAAGAGGATCCCCCGGTAAAAGAACAGTCTCGGCAATTTCCCCTGGTTTCGCGTTAATGTGTACACTCATGCCGCCTACTATACGGTAAGATGTTTCTTTTCGCAACCAACACCTGTTCCCCGAACACGTTAAACCTCATTGGGGCAGGTGTGTGCTTAAAAGAGTCGACTCCAAGGCCCTCCTATTTGTCAGACGTCTTTCAATTAGGGCCACTTTTATCTTGTCAAAAAACTCCCAACATTTTAAGATACTTGTATATTCGTTAAGGGAAGGAGTTACATCGATGGAGTTGAAAGGAAAAGTTGCTCTGATTACTGGCGGGGGAACGGGGCTAGGACGTTCCATCGCTCTTCAATTGGCTCAGGAAGGAGTCCACGTCATTATCAATTACTCTAGATCCCAAGCCGAAGCAGAAGCCACAGCCAAGGAAGTGCAAGCGTTTGGGGTAAAAGGAGTTCCCATCAAAGCGGATGTATCCATCCCTTCAGACGGAGAAGGGATGATTAAAACTGTGGAAACGGAGTTTGGTCGGCTGGATATTCTCATTAACAACGCAGGAACTACCAAGTATGTTTCCTTTTCGGATCTGGATGGACTCCAAGAAGAGGACTTTATCCTATTGTTCAAGACCAATTCCATGTCGAACTTTTTTCTTTCTCGAGCTGCCGCTCCCTTAATGAACCGCGGAGGAGGCGGTTGTATTATCAACACCGTGAGTATCGCGGGGATTCGGCCTGCGGGGAGTAGTATCGCGTACTGTGTGTCAAAAGCGGCTCAGATTCACCTCACCAAGTGTTTAGCCGTTGCTCTTGCCCCAACGATTCGCGTGAATGGAGTAGCGCCCGGACTCCTCCTTACCCGCTGGGCTTCTGGGTTCTCAGAAGACCGGATCAAAGCCATGGAAAACAACGCTCTCTTGAAGAAAACCCCTAGCGTGGAAGAAACCGCTTCGACCTATATTTACCTGGCTAGAAACGACAGCATTACAGGGCAAATTATCGTGGTGGACGCGGGTACAACGGTATAGCGATTTTGCCTTAGAGGGGTAGCAGGAGGTTCCTATGTATCAACGGATCGAAACCAAAGAGCAGCTATCTGCAGTAGTTGCTAAACAGATCAAAGATCTGATTCGAGAGCAACGGTTGAAACCAGGAGACAAACTTCCCAACGAAATGGAACTTTCCAAGCTATTCGGCGTGAGTCGACCCACTATCCGGGAAGCCATGAAAAGCCTCATTTCCCAGAATGTGATTTCCATCCGTAGAGGTCGAGGTACCTTCGTCTCCGAAAACCCGGGGGTCGTTTCCGATCCTCTGGGGTTCGACTTCATCCATTCTGCGGACTTGCAGATCGCCCTCATCGAAGCTCGGCTTATTATCGAACCGGGCGCAGCTCGTTTGGCTGCCCGGAATGCCGACGAAAAAGACATAGAAACAATGGAACACCTCCTGAAGGAAATGGAAGAGTCCGTACAGATGCACCATGTGCGAATCACGAAGGAGCTGGAGTTTCACCGCAGCATCTCCCGAGCTACGAAAAATCCTGTAATCGTGCGGATCGTTCCCGTGATCATGGAAGCAATCCAGAAAACCTACCGGGAAGCTCCCCGTACTCCGGAAGATCATCGGCAAGCCCTGGAAGAGCACCAACGAGTGCTGGAAGCTATCCGCTCCCATAATTCAGAGGAGGCTTACCAGGCGATGCGGTATCATTTAGAGAACAGCCTCCAACGCACCCTATCGAAGAAACAAGTACCCGCATACTTGTAGACCCTTTTTCTACCAACTGAATTCTGCCGTCCTCAAACTCCTAGCCCACAAGCTTAAGGGTACTCATCAACCCTTCGCTTTTGCCTTACGGATCCCCCGAATGGAATACCAAACGGAAAGACACGCCAGAGCGTAGAACAATAGCGCGATGGGAGATTTGAACAGCACCGTCCAATCCCCATGTGAAAGAATTAGCGCCCTCCCTAGTTCCTGCTCAGCCATCGGCCCTAAAATCAAGCCTAGTATGGTGGGAGCCGCAGAGAATCCATGCTTCTTCATGAAGTAACCGATCAAACCGAAGATGATCGATAGCCCCATGTCGTACACGCTGTTCCCGTACGAATACGCTCCCAGGAAACAGAGGGCCAACACGATGGGATAGAGGATCCCCACGGGAACCTTCAGGACTTTGGGAAAGAGGGGAATCGTAATAAGACCCAACGCGAGAATCAGGAACTGAGCCATCATGAAGCCCGCAAAGAGGGCGTGAATGATGTGGGGAGTCTGGCTAAAAAGAAGGGGGCCTGGCCGCACGCCGATCAGCAGGAGGGCTCCCAACATCACAGCGGTCACTACATCCCCAGGGATCCCCAGCGTCAACATAGGGATCATGGCGCCCCCGGTAGTACCGTTGTTGGCCGCCTCTGGTGCGGCGATACCAGCCAATTCTCCCGTGCCAAAGGTCTCCGGATGCTTGGAAAAGCGTCTAGCCTCATTGTACGCCATGAAAGAAGCGATGGCTCCTCCCGTGGCGGGGATGATTCCAATGATAGTGCCCAAAATGGAGGATCCGAGAATCACATTGATTAACCCCTTCAATTCCTTCAAGGTTGGGAGGCTGCTGCGAACCTTCTCCACATGGGGAATCGCCTTCTTTCCCAGAACCTCCAGTTGAGCGAACACTTCCGAAAAGGCAAACAGTCCGATCAATACGGGGACCATGGGGAAGCCCGTTAAGAAGCGAGTGATTCCGAACGTGAATCTCGGAGTACCGAGAATAGGATCCAGCCCGACCATGGCCAGCATCAACCCAAAGAATCCCGATAGAAGCCCTTTCAGAAGGGAAGATGTAGACACGCTGGCCATGATGGTAAGTCCAAAAATCATCAAGGCGAAGTATTCGGGGGGACCGAACTTTAAGGCGAGTTTCGCCAATTGAGGAGCCAGCAGGATTAGACAGAGGGTAGAGATGATCCCCCCTGCCGTAGACGCGATGGTGGAAACGGCAAGGGCCTTTCCCGCTTTTCCCTGTTTGGCCAACGGATAGCCATCCAGCACCGTGGCGGCCGCCGATGGAGTTCCGGGCGTGGAGATTAGGATTGCCGAAATGGAACCCCCATACATGGAACCACAGAACATGCCACTCATCATGATCAACGCTTCCGCCGGCTCCACATAGAGAAGGAAGGGGAGAAGAAGGATGATTCCCGTCGATCCCGAAAGGCCGGGTAAGGCCCCCACTAGAATTCCTCCTGCGACCCCAATAAAGAGGAAAGGAAAATGGTTCAATACATACAGAACGCCTTCGATTGCTGCCTGCATATAAATACTTCCTTTCGATCGATTACCACAGAGACGATACAGGGAGAGGAACCCTAAAAATAACGCGGAACAACCAGAAAAGGATTGCTGTACTAACTGTGGAAACCATAAGAATCCGCCAAACTCTTCGCTCCCCGAATAGAACCATCGAACCCGCTAGAAACGGCAGGGTGGCGAGCAAATACCCAACCGTGTCGATGACAGCCACATACCCCAGAGCAACTAGGAACATCGATCCGATCCTCTTCTTCGCGGGAGTAAGGAAGGGCTCTTGACTACCCCCTTGGACTCCTGATGTTGTCTCTTTCTGCTTCCCCCGTTCTTCTTTTTCCCGTCTCCACGCTTTTATCCCTGTAATGATCAGGCCTACGGATAGGGCAAAGAAACAAATACTGATGAATCGGGGATACACCCGGGGGTCCAGCCCCCTCTGTTCCGAAGGAAAGGAGAAGGAATACTGAAAGAATGCCACCGCCAAAAGGGCCGTGAGCACTCCATAGAGAGTATTTATTTTATGCATCGTTCGAATCCCGATTGAAGGCATAGTACTCCCTGTCCCCATCCTAAACGGTTGGGGACAGGGTAACATTCTTTGGGTTTATTTATACTTGGAACCCAGCTTCGCGGATTTTACAATCGTCTCGTAAAACTGGTTCTCACGTTCCACCAGTTTCTTAAAGTCCGCTGTGTTTCGATAATCGAGAATAATTCCCGCCTTCTCTGCCAATGCTTTGAACTCTGGGTCATCCATCGCAGCTTTGAACGCGTCGTGGAGCTTCTTAATCCGTTCGGGTGGGGTTCCTTTCAACGCGGCCAAACCTCTCCATTGTCCCATGGCGAAATCGATCCCTTGTTCCTTCGCAGTGGGGTAATCGGGAAACTGGGCAAGTCGCTTGTCCGTAAAAACACCCAAGCACTTCAGTTGTCCGGCTGCCAGTTGCGCCACCCCTTCCGGAGGCCCAACGGTAATCGCGTCTACCTGTCCCGCAACCGCCGCGGTAACAGTAGGGCCACCCCCCGCGTGAGGCACATGGTTGAACTTGCACCCGGCCACTGATTCGAAAGCCAACGCGATCATGTGGGTTCCCCCACCGGACCCCGCGTTCCCTAAGTTCACTTGACCAGGCCGTTTCTTGGCATCCGCCACTAGATCCCGCAAATCCTTGTAGGGAGATTTTGCGGGAGCGAGGAACCACACGGGAGCGGTGGAAATATTGATGATGGGCTCAAAGGAGGACGCGTCGTAGGGAGTTTGCTGCATATGAGTAACCGTGATCGAGGGAGTTGCCCAGGCGACGATGTAGTGCCCATCCGGTTTCTTCGTCATCGCTTCCACGTATCCCGGAACCGCCGCCCCACCTGGCTTGTTCGTGATGATGATAGGAACTCCCAGATACTTAGGAATCACCGTGGTAAAGGTACGGAACACAATATCTGTCGCTCCGCCAGCGGCCCAGGGCACCATAATCTCGACTTCCCTCGTGGGGAACTTCTCTTCCTGTTTCCCCTCTGCCACTACGGAGAAGGCAAGGCATAGGAAGATCATACCGATGATCCCCAATCGAATGAACCTTTTCATAGATCCCTCCTCTTGTGAATGATTCTACATTATACCATCCTTCTCTCGAAGGATGGTACTTTTTCCGTTCTTCAAAGATCGAACGTTCAAAGTTCCAGGATATCCGGGCGACGGAACGTGTACCCCCCTACCTCCATCTGCAGTACCGGATACACGACAGGTTCAGAAAGCACAACAGGTCCCTTTGAAGTAGCAAGCATGGTATCCTCGCTTTTCGTGCCGCTTATGGAAGGATTCCACGTAAACGCCTGGTTCTCCTGTACAATTTCCGTGGTATTCCAGGTTACCCGGTAGTCCCGAGGCATGTATCCGATCGCTCCTCCCTGGTGATGCAATTCCCATTCGTTGGGATACCCCAACTGTTTGTATGCCTCGATTCCCGCCTTGAACGCGTCAGCAGCGGACCGTCCCGGTTTCGTCGCAGCCATGATCACCGAATCGATGTACACGTTGTCCCGGTACTGTTTCCGTAAGGACTGAGGCACTTTCCCGAACTGGGCGAATCGCGTAATGGAAACGATTAGCCCTCCCTTCCGTGTATTCACGCTTAACATGGCCCGGGTCTCGATCCTGCGCTCTGTCGTAATGGGATGTCGGAAAGACGCGATGCGATCGTCCGCCGCGCAGAAGGCAATGACAAAATCAATCCGGTGTTCCCACAACTTCTGGGAAAGTCGCCCAATCACTTGGCATTCCTTTTCACCCCGTTTCAACTCCTGCAAGGTTTCCTCCGCTGCCTGCGAAGATCGACGGGCTAATTCAGTAATCCGTTCCACTTCCCAGGGAGTTAACGAATACCGAAGGCGCGCGATGTCGCCTGACACATCCACTGCACCAGGGAACCCATAGTCCGCCGCGATGTTGGGACCCCCAAGTTCCTTCACGATGGCTGTCTCCCGTTCGTCATGCCAAGGGTAGGACCTGATTTCGTACCCCTGCGCGGGAAGCTCCGCTTCCTTTTCCATCCGAACCGCCTCGATGTTGTTGCTCACCGCGTAGGCCTTATCAGGAGTGACAAGAAGTCCCACACCCCCTAGATCCGTCGCGATATTCACGTAACTGATCTCTCCTCCGGTGAGCCAACTAAAGTTCGCCTGTCGTTTGAGGTACACGGCAGTGAACTTCCGCTCCTCCATAAACTTTCGAATCCGTCTCTGTTTTTCCTGAATCTCTTCTTTGATAAACATAAAACCATATTACGCTGTAAGACGTCTGCTGTCAATAGAAATGAAGGGTGGAATTTATCGGGGCTCGAAAAAAGAAATCCCAGTGCTGCCGCTGCAGATAGGATTCTTCACGGTTAGATTAGGTTGGATGAGTCGACACCCCACACACACAGCCTTGACAAACCCTACCCCCACTTTTAGTGTTGAGGACAAAGATCCCGCAAGGATTTATCAGAGGTCACATGGCCAGAAATCGTCCAATCGAAGGAACAAATCCATTGAAGCCTCCTCCCAGGTACACTTACAAAGACTACCTTCAATGGCCGGAGGATGAACGGTGGGAATTGATCGAGGGAATTGCATATTCTATGAGCCCTGCTCCTAACCGCCGGCACCAGGGAATCGAGCGAGAACTAATTGGGCAACTGAGCTCTTATTTTAAAGGGAAACCTTGTAAACTTTACCCCGCGCCCATCGATGTTTTCCTGCCTGAAACGAATGATTCTCCAGACGACATTTCTACCATTGTACAGCCCGATATCCTTGTGGTGTGCGACCCTGCAAAGCTAAAAGAGGCGGGCATCCTGGGAGCGCCCGACTTCATCATCGAAATTCTATCCCCCGCCACAGCCTTTCGGGATCAATCAAAGAAGAAACTCCTGTACGAAAAACATGGAGTAAAGGAATACTGGATTGTGAACCCAGAAACTCTCGAGGCCCTTATCTATCGGCTGAAAGGAGATCGATACGAGCTCCCGGTGGCAGCCGATCTCAGGCATCCTACGCCGGTCTCCCTGTTCCCCGGCCTGGATCTGTCTGTACAGGAAGTGGAGATATAATTCATACTTCTACTAACTTCGTGGTAAACGGCCTGCGATGCGGAGAGCGCACACGGTTTTTAAAAGCAGGGCGATCCCCTCCGCTAAAGTTCCTGTCTCGAATGCCATACCCCAGAAGTTGCCGCTCCAGTGGAACAGGATTGCTGCGGCAACGCTCCCCTTCGTAGAGAGGAATAACCAGGTGTACAGAAGGGTATTGGGGAAAAAATCCAGTAGATAGAACAGAAACCGCAACGGCTCTTTCAAGAGATTTGCAAGCGGGTAGTCTGGTATAAAAAATAGGGGGATGTGCCAGAGGCCCCAAAAACACGATATCAGCCCGGAAGCGGAGATGGGTGAAACACTTCTAAGGAGGGCAGGAAGCCCGTACCCCCGCCAACCAATTTCTTCCGGCACCGGACCGAATAAGAACACCAGTGCAGCGAAGGGTATGAGTTTCCGGGGGGAATGGAACTCCTCTCTCGGGATCAACTGTTTTTCCGGCGCTCCTAGCAGGATAGAGCCGCAAATCGAAAGGACCTGAAGGATCAAGGGAAACGCGAATAAAAAGATCCAGGGTTTCCAGGATTCCGACCCAAACAGGAGAAGTCTCCTTTTGAAATCTTTCCATACAGATCTGGATTCTCCCCACGTAAGGAATCCCATAGCAGATACAGAAGGCCCAAGGCCTCCTGCCGCTATGAGAATGATCCCTAAAAGGCTACCTGCTTTTATATTAGCTATCACAGAAAGGCCCCAGAAAAACCATGAAAAACCGATGGCAACCAGAAAGAATCCCAGTGGATACCGGTACATCAGAAAGCCTCCTTCACCAGGAGGTACACTCCCATTCCTTCGGCAGTGAACCCCACGTCCAGCCGGGCGTTGATCCGCCGTTGAGGATCCAACAAAAATCGAAGCCCTATCCCCCCGACAATTTTGGGAACATTTCCTGAAAAATGCTCTGTCATGGAAGGCGCCACGTCCCCGGCCCCCAGAAACAGTACCCCGCCAAATCTCCCTGATAAGGGAAACCTGTACTCCCCCTGTAGGGCCAGGCTACTCATGTCTTGAAAGCGTCCCAGGGGATACCCCCGCATGAGGGTCGAACCGCCCAGTGCTGGATAGGATTGGAAAGGAACTTCCCCATACGCGGACTGCACCTTTCCCTGGAGGGCAAGGACTCCTTTTTCCCCTACAGGAATGTATCCCCGGATGTCCAGCTGGAACAAACCGTAATCCCAATCCGATCCCCAGGCCCTTCTGTACAGTTCGAAAGATCCCTCTGCCAGAATTCCTCCGGTAGGGTAAAAAGAGCTGGTCCGGCTCTCCCATACACCCCCCAAACCGAGACCGAGAGCCGATCCTCCTTCCCCTCCCCGGGTTGAAGAGAGCAAGGGCCCCGGTTCGATCTCGCTGTACCGGTAAGAGAGGCGGGGACCTACATAGAGGTGCGAGCTGAACCTCCGGTACATAGAAACTTTCCCTAATAACGTGGAAGGCTTATAGGTTTCCTCCTGTTCCCTCCTGGTATTAGAGCCCAATCCCCAGAAAGATGCGGGGTAGTGACTCAGTTCCATATACCCGGCGATTCTGTATTGGTCGTTCAATACGTACCACTCCGGCTGAACACCCAGGGATGCCTGCAGGTTCTGCGTACCGGAAAAAAAGAAAACCACCTCGGCCGGTTTCCCTAGCCCCATTTTTCCTTTCAGCTGTGCTGGATTGCCTGGCTGTACTGAAATGTTTAGGTCTTTCTCTTCCCCATCCTCCTCTCCCCTTTGGGGAATATCTGAACACAGGATCGCGTAAACCCCCATCCCTATTCCTGTATCCGGCGTGTAAAAAGGGGCTCCCGCGGGAATTAAGGACCATCCATCAGCGGAAAGGACCGAACAGAAGCTGAGCCACGACAGACAGAATATTAGACTGAATAGAAATCGGTACTGGGCACAGTTCCCTAATTTTAACAGGCAGCACCTCACATTTGACCTTGCGTAGCCCGTTTTAGAGCCCATCCTACAGATTTTCACCTTACCCTTTTGCCTTGGAATCTCCATCTTCATTTTCCTCCGTGATGCAACTGCATGCATAGATACCTGATTTATCCAGACTATTCGTCCGCTCCGATCGGTTTGGACGTCAGTTTACATGTCTGCATCCGGAGTATAGCCCTTGCTGAAATGGAATAGGGAACTACACTGCTTGATCGAGAAATCCGAATTGAATAGTAAGTGGTGCCAGAATTGTTATTTGTGGCTTTTCTTTGAAGTAACTGTATGCTTTTTTCTGTAGGTAGGGATAGGAGGTGCTTCGGATGCCTGATTCTACTCCCTACCCCGAGTTCTGCCCGAACCCTCGGTGTTCCTACTATAACCGGGCCGCGGCCCAAGCGGCCGGTATGTGGTACAAGCCCCACGGACGGTTCTACACCCGGAGTCGGGGCTGGATTCCCCGGTTTCGCTGTCGAGCCTGCGGGAAGACCTGTTCCACTCAAACCTTTAGTCTGCACTACTGGACCCATCGCACGGTAGACTTTGTCTACCTGCAGCAGGCGTTAGGGAGCGGGAGTGGACTGCGGTCGATCGGCCGGTACTGGAGGAGTAGCTACCGGGTGGTGCAGAACCGGGTGCGCCGCCTGGCCCGGAACAGTCTTACCCTGCTGGAGGTTGCACTGGAGGAGGCGCAGGTAGCGGAGGATCTGGTGCTAGATGGGTTTGAGTCGTATGTGCGGGGGCAGGACTTTCCGGCGGACTTCAACCTCCTGGGGGGCGCGAAAAGTCAGTTCGTCTATGGGGTGAGCTACTCGGCCCTGCGGAGACGGGGCCGGATGAGCGCGGAGCAGAAGCACCGCCAGAAGCTGCTGTCCTTCTACTGGCACCCTCCGAAGAATAGTGTGGGCTCGGCGGTTCGCCTCCTGCTCCAGGACTCGGTGCCCCTCTTCCAGCGCTACGCCTCGATTCGACCCCTCCGCCTGTACACCGATCTGCACCCCGCCTATCCCCCGGCCCTCCGTTCCATCCCCGCCCTCCAGCTCCTCCGCCACCGCCGGCGCCTGGAGCACCACGCCTACAGTTCCCACCTGCCCCGTACCCGCTCCAACCCCCTGTTCACCGCCAACTACTTTGACCGCCAGATTCGCACTACCATGGCCGACCACGGACGGGAAACGGTCCAACAGGCTCGAGAGGTGAACTGCGCCATGGAACGGATGGTGATCTTTGTCGCTACCCACAACTTCTTCACCCCCCATCGGGTCTCCGATCATGCCGATCCCCGCCACGATCCCACCCATGCACAGGTGGCAGGCCTCCAGGACCAGCATCAACTGCGATGGGTACTGTCTCGGTTCCACACCCACCGGCACCTGTGGGGACACCTGAAACAGCCGAAGGAATGGATGCGGCTGATCTGGCAGCATGGGTATGAGAACCCACCCGCCTTCGGTAAGGACTTGCGCCCCAGTCCCTGTGTGATGGCCCTCCCCCCCGGTCCGTTGTGTGGACACCTATCGGCTTAAGAGCCGGAAGGAAGACCATAAGAGCAGGAAAGAAGAACAATTGAAGGGTCTCTACCGGTACGTTTCTGCCGGCTTATCTATTGCGAATGAATCGATCGTTCTAGTACCAAAGAAAGAAGTCTAGCCAAAGAGCAAGAGGCATTGGGTGAAAAGAGTATGGGGGGGAGGGGTAGGTAATGGAGGGAGAAAGGGACCTTTAAGCTACGCCTCCTCCTCAATAACAATTTTGGCACCACTAACAATTGTTCTTTCCGGGTTGCGGCAGATTCTTGCGGTACTGGGAAGGGGTGATGCCGGTATACTGTTTGAAAAGGGAGTTAAAGGTCGATTTGGAACGAAAACCCGATTCATACGCAATATCGAGAAGCGGAGCGGCTGAGGATTCCATTAACCGCTGGGAATGTTGTACACGTTCCCGGTTTACCAGCTCGAAGAAGTTCATCCCCAGTTCCTGATTGATGGCCTGAGAAAGGTGGTGGGGAGAAATGGATAATTCCATGGCCAGGTCCCGGAGGGAGAGGGTTTCGTCCAGGTACGCCTGCGTGTCTTTAAGATGCTCCTGCGCCCGATGCGCGATGTCCCGCACCTCCGCCTGTATAAGGGGGGACCGGGCGTAGGAGGGTCTATCCTCGAGGATCGCTGGCTGACTCAAGGCTTCATACCCGAGGATGTGGAGGATGCCGAGAACTATTAGGTCGGTGAATCGATTGATGTACACCGTGAATCCTGTCCAATAGCGGAAAAACACAAGCACAATTACGTACGCGAAGAGGCCAATCCACCCGAATATAATCAGATTCCGCAGCCAGTTCAGTGTAAACCCTTCCAGGGATGAGTAATGCTCGCCCAGGTTCGCACGGTGCCTTCGAATCCGAAGAAACAGAATGGCCAGGTACGTGCTTAAGTGCAGGAGCTGGAGACACTGCATGAGGAGGAACCAGGGATCCCCGGGCCTTTGAGTCTCCCAATAGTGGATCTTCCCCGCACCTGATTGAACGTAAAAAGGAATGAGGGCCAATGTGTTCAGTATAAAAGGGAGGAAATGGAGAGGGGGCCGATTCCATCTGTTCCTTGTTTTAATTATAGAGTTTTCCAGCCCGCCCAGGATTGTTTCCATATAAAGGTACAAACAGGGGCCCGTAAGAAACGTGAAAGGAGCGCCTATTAAAAGAAGGTGAGGGTATCTCCGGTACAATCCGGTTTCGATGATCCAGGTATAGAAAAATCCGAAAGACCAGCTGAAGAGGATGAGGGAGAGGAAACGGTTAGCCTTTCGGTTCACAGTAGCCTTTTGTCTGCCCCACAGGAGGAGGCCGAGAAAAAAGCTGTTTACTGCTCCTACCAGGAACAGGGCGTTCCAGGATTCCATCATACCTTTACTAACCGGGGAACGGCCACGTCCCACAGAAGTACCAGGGATAAAAATAAAAGGGAAATCCCCAGCACGGGCGCGGTTCGCGGGAATACGGCAGTGAGGAAGAGGTATTTCTGCGCGCTAGCCCAAATCAGTCCTGAAAGGAGAAAGAGAGCGAGGGTGGTTTTCAAAACTTGAGCCATGTAAAGGCCTCGAGTGGGCTTGCAGGCTCGTGGAGTTTTGGAGAGAAATAGGCAGAATCGCCGTTCCTTTCTTAAGACTCCCTTGAGCAAAATGAACCCTCTGCCCAAGGCAAGGAGGAAAATCCCAACTGTCAGACTCCACAGGATCCATTCACCCCAGATGATCCGACTCATCCCTGGGGCAGAGTACCCCTTCCATCGGCTCCATGCACGAAGAATGCGCGCGAACAAGGGCCAGCTCCGCTGGCTATTGGTAAGGACCACGATCCCATCCCCTGCGGCAGGAACAAGGTGGAAGTGGCTCATCCAGCCCGATCCCTGACCCCCATGGGACACCGCGAGGGTCCCATCCCGGAAGCGTTCAATGAAGTGGCCAAACCCGTAGAGAGGGAAGGCAAGCCCGTAAAAGCCGGGAATGGAAGTCTGGGGCGTGAAAAGGAGAGCTTTCGTGCGGGGAGAGAGAATCTTTCGGGACAAAGAATCACCTGTTCCCTTCTGCCCCTCTGCAGCGACAAATCGAGCGATATCCTCCACCGTGGCGAAGAGTCCCCCTGCCCCCTTCTCCGGATACACATAGGGAAGGATAGGTTTTCCTGATACCGAGTACCCCTTCGGCAGGGGAGGGCCCCATCCTGCATTCCATGCGTAGCTGGAACGCTCCATCCCCAGGGGAGTCAGGACTTCTTCCCCCATGTAATCGCTGAATTCCCTTCCCGTCACCTCTTCGATCAACAGTTCCAGCAGGTTGAATCCCGTATTGGAATAGGAGAAAGCCGAACCCGGCTCCCGCGCAAGAATGGCATCTTTCGATAGGGCTTCCTGCAGGGAAGGTACAGGTCCTTCCGGTGGATAGAGGACGCCAATCGTTCCTAACCCGAGCCCAGCGGTGTGGCTCAAAAGACGCCGGACCGTAACCTCCTGCACAGGGTACGCCGAGAAAGGAAAGCTCCAGTTCTTCAAGTAGCTCATGATGGGAGCGTCCAGCATGACCCGCCCCTCTTCCACCAGTTTCAGCACACCCCATGCAGTAACGGATTTGGAGATCGATTCCACTCTGCATCGAGTGTCGAGAGTGAGGGGTCGGCCAGCCTCCTGGTCAGCGTATCCCCATGTGTTTGCCCACACCGGCTCCCCCTCCTCTACGAGAGCGAAAGCCACTCCAGGCACCTGGTAATCATTCATCCAACGGGGAATTTCTAGTTCCACGAGTTGTATAAAGGACTGTCTGGGAACTTCTTCCTTTGGGGCTTCTGGGTGACAACCCACGAATACCGATATCCACAACACAGCCGCTTTCAACAAACAGGTGCCATACAAACTCTTACGCATCGAGAGATATTACAATCTCGGCAGACCCTGATCAAGGAGCAGAGCCTCTTACCTTGAACAGCCCAGGTTGAGATCGAAAAGTACTTTCTTTCTGACCTGCCGGGTCGAATTCGAAGGGCTTTTTATTCGTGGCAGCCCGGCCGGGCCTTTGGACCCTTTTATTATTCTCCGTATCTGTCGCTAAAAGGCAGGGAGCGAACACGAGCAGTTTAAATGGTACCAAATAGAATATTGAGCACTTTTCTCTTCCCGCTACAATTTTGGCACCACTTATTCAGTAATCTTTACAAGAATTTCTACATTCGCTATATTGCATTCCCAGGGGATGGAGTTCCCCCTGAACCGCCTTCCGGCTGATGACTCCTGTTACATCTTAATAATCACCTTCTCATGTGGAGGTTTTTTTGCATGGAACACTTGTTCTTCCTTACATCCCTCTGGCTTGCCCTTGCCCTTGGTGCGGCGGTTCTGGCCTACTATCTTAGAGTATCTATCGCTCTGGTAGAGATTTGCGTGGGAATGTTTGCAGGAGCGATCGCAACAACCGGAGGCTGGTTCGAGTCTCTGGGTACGGGCAATGAAACCCTTCGGTTCCTTGCCTCTTCCGGTGCCGTGCTCCTCACCTTCCTGGCCGGAGCGGAGCTGGAGCACGAAACTCTCAAGAAGAAACTCACTGAGGTGTCGGTGGTAGGAATCATCGGATTCTTTGCTCCCTTTATCGGTTGCGCCCTCATTGCCCGTTTCCTCCTAGGATGGGACGCGCGGGCTAGTTTACTGGCGGGAATCGCCCTCTCCACCACCTCGATGGCGGTAGTGTACGCGGTGATGCTGGAAACAGGATTCAACGCCACCGAATTTGGAAAGGGAATCTTGGGAGCCTGTTTCATCAATGACATTGGAACCGTGGTAGCCTTGAGCTTGATTTTCGCTCCCTTCACCTATAAGACCTTCGTGTTCTTGGGGATCATGATACTGGTGCTTTTCCTCCTGCCTGCTACAAGCCGTTTCATCACCCGTCACTACTCGGGGAAAACCGCCGCTATCCGCACCAAGTGGATCCTCTTCATCCTCTTCGCTCTTTCCGCCCTCGCCCTCTGGTCTGGGAGTGAAGCCGTCCTGCCCGCGTACCTCGCGGGAATCGTGTTGGCCGAGTTTGCCCGGATAAACCATACCTGGCTCCGCCGCCTGCGGACCCTTACTGTCGGCTTCCTGACACCGATTTACTTCCTCCGGGCCGGCACCCTCGTGTCCCTTTCCGGTCTTTTGGGAGGGTTCCTCCTATTCCTGGTACTGTTTCTTGGAAAGGTGGCCTCCAAGATCTTCGGTCTGTACCCCGTGATTGGTCGGTTCCGTACAGACAGGAAAGAGCGCTGGTACTACTCCCTCATGATGTCTACCGGCCTCACATTCGGCACCATATCAGCCCTTTATGGATTGACCCATAACATCGTAACCCAGGCTCAGTATTCCCTTCTCGTGGCAGCCGTGATCGCTAGCGCAGTGATACCCACCCTCATCGCCAACACGGCTTTCCTACCGGCTCATCTACTGCCCGTGCAACCTTTGCCATCGGAATTAGCACCCCAAACATCCGATGTTAGGCATAAAGGAGACGGTAAGGGGTTGGATGAGGAAGGGTAAGGTATTCTCTCACATATGGGAGATGAACAAAGCGGAAGGATTCTTCCGTCTCCCCTGACCGATGGGAGACCATGAACCCCCATCCCGCTTTCCTTTACAGATCGATCGTTTCGGTCGTTTCGGTAACAGTGTCGATCTGGTTTAGTTTGATGAGCACAGCGTTAGCGGTCTTTTCTTTAATTCCTCGCTCCACGAACTTCTTGTTGGTAACGAAAATATCGTCCCCCACGATTTGGATCCGGTTCCCAAGGGCTGCGGTATGCGCTTTGAACCCTTCCCAGTCGTTCTCGTCCAACCCATCCTCGACGGAAACAATAAGGTACTTTTCGAGCCACTTTTTGTAGAACTCTGTCATCTCCTGGGATGGTACGCGCCCTTTTCGAAGAAGGAACTGGCCGCAGGATCCAAGGCAAGGGCCACTTCCTTCCCTGGCGTGTATCCAGCGCCTTGAATAGCTTCCACGATTACCTCGCAGACCTCGTCGTTGCTTTTCAGGTTCGGGGCAAATCCTCTCTCATCTCCCACGGCGGTGCTGTATCCTTTCTTTGAAAGGATCTTCTTCAACGCGTGAAAGGTCTCCGCTCCGTACCGCAACGCTTCGGCAATGCTAGGAGCTCCGATGGGCATGATCATGAACTCTTGGAAATCCACGCTGTTCTCTGCGTGCTTTCCCCCATTGAGAATGTTCATCATGGGAACAGGAATCCGCACGGCCCTAGGCCCACCTAGGTACTGGTAGAGCGGTAATCCCGCATCCTCGGTCGCTGCTCGAGCAACGGCAAGGGACACTCCCCGAATCGCGTTGGCCCCCAAAATTCGATTTATTGGGGGTACCGTCCAGTTCGATCAGGATCCGGTCGATCTCCGCCTGCCGGATGGGATCCATCCCCACGATCTTTGGAGCGATCACCTCGTTCACATTCTGTACCGCTTTCAGAACCCACTTGCCCCCGTAGCGCTTCTTGTTGTTGCCCCAGAGCATCACCGCTCCGTTCTATCCGGTAGAGGCTCCCGATGGAACCGATGCAGGGGCCACGATGCCACTTTCTAGCGCGCAGAACACCCGCCCCACCCTTCGGAGCCGCAAAACTCTTCTAGCGGCTCTTCCTATCGGACGCGTTCCTTAGCTTTCCGATGTAAAGAAACAAGGGAATTGCCGCTCCCTGCAATACAAGGGAAAAAACCACCCCCGCTGGAAGAAACCGGTCGTAGAGTAGACCGAACACGGCACTTCCCCCGAACCAGGTCACCCCATAAAAGGTATTGAAGATCCCATAGGCGGTAGCCCGCTTATTCGATGGAATAAGGTCGGCCACAGCCGCTCGCATGATGGATTCTTGGGCGCCCATCCCGACTCCCCAGAGCACCACTCCCGCGATAGCACCCCACGAACCCCACCCTCCCGCGCCCCTTCCCATTAAGAAGGCGGGTACCGCGAACAGGAAGGAGACGCCGGTAGATATCGCCATAACCGATAAGCCTTTTCTATCGTACCATTTCCCGAACCCTAGGGCGGCTAACGCGTCCACGCCCATGGCAAGGGCATAGAGTAGGGCTACGGAGGAAGGTTGGATCTTTCCTGTCTTCGTGAAATGAAAGGCAAGAAGGGGGAAATCTATAAACCCCGCGGCGAGGAGGGACGCGGCTGCTAGATAGAGCCAATACATACGGGGAAAGCCGAGGGCTTTCCACCCCCCTTTCAATCCTCCTTCCGGCAGAGTCTCTTTACGGGCTTCGAAGGTCTGCGGATGGGGATAGCGGATGCGAATAAACGCCACGATGGAAAGGGCGATGATCGCTGGAATGGCAAGGGAAGCAAAAGCGGCCCGG